>Ga0208300_100197_pt1 | contig 58021 bp, 42 predicted proteins | sample 23_taG_FD_184096 | JGI IMG/M metagenome (GOLD analysis project Ga0208300, IMG submission 184096) | Marine viral communities from Cariaco Basin, Caribbean Sea - 23_WHOI_OMZ (SPAdes) (version 2) | ecosystem: Environmental > Aquatic > Marine > Oceanic | place: Caribbean Sea: Cariaco Basin...
CTAAAGTCTGAGCATGTAGCAGCATACGCGCGCAGTCATATTGAGTACGAAAAAATCGATTGTGCCGTCCATCGCCGTGGCTGGTATCACCCACGATGTGATGGAATAAGTGTCTCATGTGCCGACGCAGCTGATGCTTGCGCCCGGTCTCGGGGGTTAAGCGCATTAAACTATAGCGGGTAGTATCATGCTTTTTTGACACGGCAAATGGCAGCTCAATCTGTGCCAAACGTCGCCAATGGGTCACAGCCTCTTGAGCAGGTTTGTCCAAATTGGCGAATTTATCGGCAATGGCATCAGGCTTAAAACTCAACGCATAATCAACGGTACCTTGCTCTGGCATAAAGCCGCGCACCACAGCTAAATACTGCTTGGTTACCTTGTGTTCAGTAAAAGCCTCGGTAAGGCTGCGTGCCACAGCAGAGCTCTTAGCAAACAACAATACGCCTGATGTAGGTTTGTCTAACCGATGTACCGGAAATACATGGCAACCTACCGCATCACGGGTGAGTTGCATGGCAAAGCGCGTCTCGCCTTTGTCCAGCCAACTGCGATGCACCAAGAGACCAGCCTCTTTATTAATCGCTACCAGAAATTCATCTTCATAGATGATTTCTACTTGGTTAGCGGTGCCGCTTTCGATATCCATGTTTTCAGTATCCATACTTTAAATATGGATATTATATATCTGCTGGCTTTTATATGTGTCTTTTTATTGCGTCTGTCGTGGCATAATAAATTTGCACTGTGTTTTTAGAGAAAAAAACCTGTACACAAATGAAAGATGATTAGAGTCAACCATATGTAAGTAAGGCTGACGATCGTAAATAAATTTCCAAAAACTGTTTCTTGTTTCCATAATGGATGTCATGGTAAATAACTTTAGTCGTTTTTGTTAGGTTAATTTACTAATGACATGCTATCTTCTATTACCAGTAAGCATAAAAAAAGCAGACGTCACCGATATCTGCTTTTTTTATTTCTAAATGACGCTTCAAACAATTATTATTCCTGAGGCGTAATCAAATACTTCTCACCAGTCGCTTGTTTGCTATAAGCTTTGATAGACTCTAATTGTAGCGCTTCCTCCAGCGTGACTTCATGCGTATAGCTACTCGCAAAGGTAGTGGTGATTTCTTCTGCAACCCGCTTACGCATTGACTTCACCGTCTCATTACCCAATTTTCCAAGAGCATTGAATAACAAGAAGCCGTTAACGCCCCACGCAAACCCAAAGTTACGATTGATGGTAATAGGGCCACGGTCTAATGCGCCATAAATATAGGCTTGTTTGAACGTGTTTGAGCCATAAACGTTGTATTCTTCCACGTCACGGGTGATGGCCGCTTCCATACAGTTTAGGATGTCGCTGGTTAATTTTCCGCCACCAACGGGATCAAACGAGATGGTAGCACCTGTCTCAACAATCGCTGCGGTTAAGTCCGCTGTGAACGACTCGCTGCTTGAGTTGACCACATATTTTGCGCCCATATCACGCAACAGTTTTTCTTGCTCTTCTTTACGTACGATGTTGATCAGATCAATCCCATCAGCCATACAGATACGGTTGAGCATTTGCCCAAGGCTGGACGCCGCTGCCGCATGAATGATGGCTTTATGGCCTTCAGCACGCATGGTTTCGACCATCGCCAGTGAGGTAAGGGGGTTCACAAAAGACGAAGCCGCCTCTTTTGCCGTGGTGCCTTCTGTCATTTCTAGACAGCTTTTGACATGGACACAGTGATACTTACGATACGTACCGCCACCAATCACAGCCACTACTTTACCCATCAAAGCTTGCGCTGCTGGCGATGAACCTGCTGCGACAACCGTGCCTGCGCCTTCGTTGCCCACCGGCGTGTCTTTATTCACCCGTGTTTTTAGGGCTGGCATGAATTTCGCGGGTACATCAGCGGTAATGACAGGGCTGTCATCGGTGCCCGATTGTACGGCAGTTGACATGTCAGCAGCGCTAAACATTACCCCAAAGTCAGAGGGGTTCAATGGTGCCGCTTCGATGCGCACAACCACTTCGTCGGCACTGGGCTGTGGCATCTCGATATCTTTTAAAGACAGAGTCAGTTTATTGTCATCACTAATCGTTGAAACCAGTTGTATGTTGTTATCTGTCATGATTTTTTCTCCTACGAATGATGTATGGCATCACTCACTATTGTTATCGTATGGGTGTCATTTTACTTTGAAAGTCATTATTGAGCGTTCGCCGCCTGCATCTGGGCTTTCACGTGTGTCATAAATTCAGGCATATTTGCCAAGCGGTCTGCTTCTATTTTTTGAGCAATGTCAGATTGGCGCATGGTGTCACTCCATTCTTTCATACCCGGTATCTCTGCCAATATATCCCAGTCAAGCTGGGTTGAGGCGCAGGCTTTAACCACGACGTTTACATAGTGCATATAGATGTCCGCCATCGTGAGCTCTTTACCAACGATCCACGGCGAAAACTGGCATAAGCGATTGAGGGCAGGGATACCGCGCGTGATCACTTGACGCACTTCTTCTTTGACGGCGTCAGGGGCGTTGGTGCCTGAAAACACATAAGGAATGAGGCGGCGGCTTGGCAATTCAAAATACAGCTCTGCTATCTTCATGATTTGCCGCACAATTGCACGCTCTGTCGCCAATTTTGGATATAGCGGTATGGTAGGGTAGGTCTCTTCTATGAAGTCACAAATAACGCTCGACTCTGAGAGCGTCATACCTTCATCCGTTGTAATAGCAGGCACTTTACCGACTGGGTTGATGGACAGAAGCGCATCGCTACCAGCGTAAATAAGGTTTTCTTGAAATGGCAACGCTTTGTACAACAGAGCGTGTTTCACTATATTGTAGTAGTTGCTTGCGGGGAAACCGTGCAAAGTGATCATAAATTATTTTTCTATTATTGATGGATGGGCTTTTTAGGATGAACGCTAAATCTGACTATATTATTACTGTTTTTAATACCGTTATATATAGCACAAATTGTGAATCACTCTTGCTTTTAAGACAATAATAAAGCCAAAATGCTTAATGATTGATACTGACATGTTAGTAATCGAATATTATTGAATGGAGACAGGACTTGGATCAACTGCGTGCAATACGATAGTTTAGTAAGGTTGTCGAAACAGGTAGCTTTACCAAAGCGGCGAAGGTATATGGTGTGCCGCCATCTTCACTATCTAGGCGGGTGTCTGACTTAGAAAAGAGCTTGGGCGCGACACTATTAACGCGTTCGACTCGGATCGTTAAGCTAACGGAAGTAGGGCAGGTTTACTATAACGATATGCAGCACGTATTAAATCAGCTAGAGCAAAGCAAAGAAACGGTGCGTAGCTACCAAACAACGCCAATGGGACGTCTACGCATCAGCTCGATGGTGGGTTTTGGGGAAAAGATACTGCTGCCTTTATTAGACGAGTTTGGCGCATTGTATCCAAAAATAGTGCTGGATGTCAGTTTAAGTGACGAGCTGTCAACACTTGGGCGCGATGATGTTGATATCGCTATTCGTGGTGGCTACGCGCCAAATGAGCGAGTATTTGCGATACGGCTGATGGACAATAGTTTTATTCCTGTCGCGTCACCGCGCTACTTGAAAACCCATGGCGTGCCAAGTAACGCACTAGAACTAAGGGATCATAATGGGCTGTATTTTAAGACACCGACAGGACCAACGCCTTGGTTATGTCATATGGATGGCCAATGGCATGATGTCTCAGGACCCGCAGTAGCGATATCAAATAATGGGTCGTGGCTGGCAAAAAAAGCGAGCGCTGGTGAAGGTATTTTAATGTCAACTCGGTGGGCATTGGCTGAATATCTTGAATCAGGCGCCTTACAAGAGATTAAGTTTGAGCACAAGTTAGCCATCACGCAGTACGCTGACATGGCCATATATTTGTTATATCAAAAACAGCGCTACTCAGTACCCAAAGTAAAGGCGGCGGTAGATTTTTTAGTTGAAAGAATAAAAGTGGCTAATGTCACGAATGCTCGGTAAAGAAAAGTCACCAAATAGAGTCTATTTAACATAATATACATTATGCGAAAACAAACCAACGGTTTTAGGGTTTGCAGCATAAACATTTATACCGTGCTTGTTATCAATGTTTTATACCATTAGCACCAGCTGACATTTTCTAACGACAGCTTTCTAGAAAATGTTGACGCAGCGATTTGCCGTTCTCATCTAAGATCACATCAGCCACTTGGCAACCGTCGCCATCACATGATAAATCATAATAAATATTACTGCCTTGCGCCAAGCTAACTTGCACGAGCCCTTGATTGGTCATCGAAAACTTTTTGTCTTGCGTATAATCAGGATCTTGAGAGTCCCACAGCACATCGTAATCAATATTGCAGGACAATTGATTTTCATCAAAATAATCTTGTTCAAGCTGCATAGCTGACTGTAGATCTTGATTGGCATATTGCTGCAACACGACTGGATTATCCATCCCTTCAGTGCTGATATCTTGCTCATACATCTTAGTAACGGTTGCAATTTCCATCGCAGCATTCGTTTGCAATGGCTCTATTGCATGCGCTAAAGAAGATTTTATCGCTATCAGTCCTATGGTTAGCAGCGTTAGTATTTTGTATGTTGGCATGGCGTTCTCTACGAGCTTTGACAGTGTAAATGTTATATCTATTACATCATACCCATATAATGACTCTGCTGTATTATCGTATCATTCAGGTTTAATAGCTAAAAACATCCCATTATCTAATGATTTTGTGAAATATCTCATGGCCGTTTATAGCTTCGTTTATTTCACTAACAACCGTGATAAGGACACTGTATGAGCACGCTATTTACTTTTAACGCCCATCCTTCTCAATTAGCGATTGTTGGCCTCTTAACGTTTTTAATGACAGCAACTGGCTGCCAGTCGTCTGCTGAAACCAGCACAGCCATTCCTGTACAGTCAAATGACCGCTCATCAACGCCCGTTTTCTCTGACACGAGTCAGCAAACGCTTAGGCAACAAGCGTTACGCATTCAGCGTGCCCTCGCTAATAAGGATTTTGCTAGAATTACAAATGATATTCATCCCACTCGTGGTGTTCGTTTTTCAATGTATGCTTATGTTCGTCCTAAAACGGACAAAGTCTTTAGCCGTGAGCAGTACGCACGATACCTAGAACAGTCCAACATCCGCTTCACTTGGGGTGAGCGTGACGGTACAGGCAATCCACTAGTGATACCACTGCCCGAATATTTAGATACTTGGGTGAATGCCAAGCAGTTTAATGACGCCACCATTAGCATCAATAATTTTCAAAAAAGCAGCAATAGCATCAATAACTTAAGAAAGATATATCCGAATTCGGATTTTGTTGAGTTTTATTATAGTGGTAGTGAGAAGTACGATGGTATCGACTGGCGCGTGCTGCGTTTGGTGTTTGATGAGTATCAAGGCAAGCGTTATCTGGTAGCGATTATTAATGACCAATGGACCGTCTAATGATGACTATAAATGTATGATTTACCGCATAAATTGGCCAGTGCATGGTTTATGATGCACTGCCCTTTTGGTTGGACTTATTCAAATATATTCATTATTTAATATATAAAATATTTTAATATTTAAGTCTTTGGCTTAAGTGGCGACTGCCGGAAAAACTTCACCATGATGTCATAAATATCAGGATAAGCATCTACCAGCTTTTGCGGTGTCTCAAAAAATACTTCGCTTAAGACCGCAAAAAACTCAGCGGGATTGGTCGCACCATAACGATCCAGTCCTGATTTGCGGTGTTTTTGAAAGTCCTCAAAATCTCGCGTCATAATTTTTGTCCAGCGCTCAGGATCCATGTCGGGTTGCAGCGGCGGAAAGCCATTGGCGCGGCCATTCATCATATCGAGTTTATGCACAAACTCGTGAATGACGACATTGTGACCATCGCGCTCACCTGAGTGTTTCGCATCCTTCCATGAGAGAACCACAGGACCGCGTTGCCATGCCTCGCCGCTACGATGTTGGCTGCCCTCATGAACGATACCGAACTCGTCTACAGTGGTGCTATCGCTTTTGTATGAGCCATGATAGATAATAACTGACGACCAGCCAGCGTACCACTCAAGGCTTAGATTCAAAATAGGCAGACACGCTTGCAAGGCGATAGATTGCCTGACTGCATCGGTAATCTCAAACCCCTGCGCGCCTGTTATTGATTTATCGTCCAAAAATAATGTCGCCAGCTCAAATAGGCGGCCTAGTTCATCTTCGCTTAACCTATCTAGTATCACAATACGCTCAGCCGCACGCCTCCAGTCTGCCTCCGTAAATTCGCTGTTATCCAATATACGCTGCTCACGCCATTCTTTAATTATGCCAAACATAGTACCTGCCTTATAACCCTCTAATCTATCACTCAATTACACCATATCTATCATATCGATCTGCTGCATAATTGTATCCGTCAAGCTGGAGCCGGCGATACTAGGCATAGCAAACTAGCCCTCTAATGACAGCATATTCATAATCAACTTAATCAAGGTTTCTTTTTGGTTGGGATCAGACTCAGCGACCAGTAACGTTAAGGCTGCAAGGCCGGTGTTATTGATGACCATCTCACCTTGGTCATTGAGCAGTCGCTTATTACGGTGTAAAAAATCTACGAACAAAAAAGCCCCACTGCGTTTATTGCCATCGGTGAAAGGATGATTTTTTACTATGAAATACAATAAATGCGCCGCTTTACTCTCAACTGTCGGATAGGCAGGTTCACCAAACACCGTTTGCTCTAAATTACCAAGCACACTGTCCAAACCATCACCACGAGGCTTGGCAAATAGCTCAGTTGCCTCACCCCTATCTATCAGCTGCGATTTTAAATTATTAAGCGCTGCCATCGCCTCAGTCGGACTGGGTAAAACACCGCCATCCTGCCCTGTTGGATCGTCTAATAACCCTTCATCATAGCGTTGTAGCCATAGAAATGTCTGTGTATAGCGGCTGATGATCTCAATCAACCCGCGTCCTTCATCGGTATTGAGCTTGGGGCTTTGCGCCGTTTTTTTGATCAAATTTAACGCCTGCTGCAACTCAGCAGAATTCTTATCAAAGCGTTGCTGGTCAAGCGTATATCCTTGTACCAGATATTCACGTAAGCGCTGCGTTGCCCAGCGTCTAAACTGCACACCTTGAGGCGATTTGATGCGATAACCCACCGAAATGACCACATCTAAATCATAAAAGGTCACGGGTCGATCAGAATTTGCAATATGCATTTTTTGCATATTGCTTTTTTCGGACACTTCTTCATCATTCATAGCATTGGCAATATGCCGTGAAATCACTGACTGGTCGCGCCCAAATAGCTCGGTCATTTGTGCTTGCGACAGCCAAACCGTCTCTTGCTCAAAACGTACATCTACCTGCGCATTCCCATCCATGCTCTCATATATCTCAATGATTGAGTGGTTATTATTTTCAGTAGCTTTCATTTACGTGGCCTCTACTCATAGACAGATTATATTGAATTTGGGCTAAAATTGTTCAATACCTATTATTTAACGCTTCTTATATATTGTTTAGTATACGTTGTGTTGTATAGTTTATATAAGACATGGACTACCTGTTGATCGTAATACCAGTGCTCGCCTGCTGAGCATAGACAGTGTATTTGTCATAAAGTGTAACTTTAACAAGGATACGTGAGGTATTTATGAATCAAAAGTCATCTCAGCGCCAGAGTCAACATACAGGCCAGAGCCAACAACAAACAACTACATCCCCAAAAAAACCGCAAAGCTTTGATGAACTACAAAACGGTAAAGGGAGTTACCGACCGGCTGCTAGATCTGTCGGCGACTGGCTCGACCATACCAGTATCAACGCACTAAATCATCTCAATGAGCAAGCCGCTGATATATTCTATCGAAAAGGCGTTACTTTTACGGTCTACAGCGATGCCAAGAACATTGAGCGGATGATCCCGTTTGATATTATCCCCCGTATTATCGCGGCCAGTGAGTGGCGGCAGATAGAAGCTGGTTGTAGACAGCGCATCACGGCCCTCAATGCCTTTTTACATGATATTTACCACGACCAAGCCATTATGAAAGCAGGCATTGTCCCTGCCAGCTACGTTTATGCCAGCGGCTGCTATGAGCCATGGATGATGGGTATTGAGCTTGATAAGCCTATCTACTCACACATCAGTGGTATTGATCTTATACGAGATGAGTCTGGTCGGTTTTGTGTATTAGAGGACAACCTACGCACCCCATCTGGGGTCTCCTACATGCTTGAAAGCCGAAACATATCAGAGATTCTTTTGTCTGATCAGTTTTCCCATACGTCTATATTGGGTGTCAGTGATTATCCAAAACGCCTCAAATCCTGTCTTGCCAGCTCAACCAGCAAATATGATCCGCAGATTGCTATCTTAACGCCAGGACGTTTTAACAGCGCCTACTATGAGCATGCTTTTTTGGCACATGAGATGAATGTCCCATTGGTACATGGCTACGACTTGATCGTCGAAGACAGCAAGGTCTATATGCAAGGTATCCGTGGCAAAGTACAGGTCGATATCATTTATCGCCGTATTGACGACCCTTACATTGACCCGTTGGCATTTCGCTCCGATTCCATCTTGGGCGTCTCAGGCCTCATGAGCGCCTACCGTGCTGGCAATGTCGTCATTGTTAATGCGCCAGGGACTGGGGTGGCTGATGACAAGAGCTTGTATCCTTTCGTGCCGGACATGATTGAGTTTTATTTGGGTGAAAAACCCCTATTGCCCAACATCGAAACCTATCAGTGCCGTAAGCCTGATGAGCTTCAATATGTACTGGACAACCTAGATAAATTGGTCGTAAAAGAAACCCAAGGCTCTGGTGGCTATGGCATGCTCATCGGACCTACCTCTACTAAGCAAGAAATCAGTGACTATCGCAAACGCCTTTTGGCCAATCCAGCAGGCTTTATCGCTCAGCCTACCATATCACTCTCCACCAACCCCACAGCAGTCAGTGACGGTATTGCCCCGCGCCATATCGACTTGCGGCCATTTATATTGAGTCATGGCGATGGCTCAGTGGATATTGTCCCCGGTGGTCTAACACGAGTGGCCATGGTTGAAGGCTCATTGGTCGTCAATTCCTCACAAGGTGGCGGCATCAAAGACACGTGGGTCATCGATGACAGTGATTTGGCGGCATCAACCAAACCGTCAGTGGCCAAAAAGCAAGACAATCAAATTGATAAGCAATCGTCAGAGGCAATCACCGCCAACCACTCGCATTATCATGATCCCGTGCAGCCACTAGAAGCGGGCTACGAAAATCCTGACAACGCGCCCATGATACTACTGTTATCGACCGCCAATTATTTGGTTTGGCTCGGTCGCTACAGCGAGCGACTGTATTATTATGACAACATCATCAAACAGCTGGTAAAAGGCAATATCAAAAAAGCACAGTTGCATCACCTGATTAATCATTTAGGTTTTAATGTTGATCCAAACCAGCCGCTAAAAACCATGAAAGCTCAGATGCTACGTGACTTGGAGCAAGAAAAAATACCCAATATTGTTCAATCCATTGAAACCAATGTGCAAGAAGCCAAAGGCGTCATCGGTAAAGACACCGCCGAGCTATACAACCTGATCAAACGGCTGTCTAGCGCGGGCACGTATCGGGCCGCGACGTTGCAGCTACATGCTTGTAATGCTGCGATGGCGCAAGAGCACCCTATCGTGACTTGCTTTTGGCAACTGGGACGACACTTTGAACAACTAGAGCGTGCCGTATTCCTAAATGAGGACACCGTCGCCATTAGCCTTGAGTTTAAACACTGGATCAACAAGCTGCCAGAGAACACGCGTTGGCGTGAGCTGATTCGCCTGACCAATCAGATGATTAAATCTCAACAACTCAGCGATTTTCAATTATTGAGCAAAGAGTGCAGCACGATATTGCAACAAGGGGTCTAGCGCAGCAGCATTTAAGGATTAAAACACTGAGTGCTAAACAATCAGAACAGTAGGAATAGGAAGATGCTATGAAACTTCAAATTAGTCACCAAACTAACTATTATTACGATGAGCTGGCGCACCGAAGTGTGCAATACATCCGCATGACGCCCATGCAGCTACCACATCAGATCATTCATCAGTGGGATGTCATGTTGCCCAAAGTGGCCACCAGTCAAAAAGATGGCTTTGGTAACGATTGGCTCACGCTAAGTCGTAATGAGGCGCATAACAACCTGCAAATGCAGGCATCCGGTATTGTCGAAATCAACACAAACACAGAGCGTCTAGAGGATATGGACAATGTCCCTTATTTGCTGTTTACCGTACAAAGCCCATTGACTGCGTGCTCAGAGGCCATGCGTACATTTGCAGATCCTTATCTGACAACGCCTACTCATGACAGTATAAAGGCGCTCGCAGCTGAGCTACTTGCCAAAATACCCTATGTCAAAAACACCACCCATGTCGGCACAACGGCTGCCGAAGCTTTTGAGCTTGGGGCGGGCGTGTGCCAAGACCACACCCATGTCTTTTTAGGCTGTCTACGTGATCGGCAGATTCCAGCGCGCTACGTGTCTGGCTACCTATATGACGATACAGCAAACCACATGGCAAGTCATGCGTGGGCAGAAGCTTGGCTCGATGGCTACTGGTACACATTTGATATCTCAAACCAGATGTTTCAGCCAAGCTCCCATGTGTATGTCGCCATTGGTCGAGATTATCTAGATGCAGCGCCCGTACGCGGCGTGCGGATGGGCGGCGGCTACGAAAATCTTTACAGTCAAGTTCTGGTTTCGAGACTATCATAAGGTACTTTTCAAGCGTGGGTTCACCAAGGATCTGTTATGACTTATTGTGCCGCTATTCGTCTCAAAGAAGGGATGGTTTTTGCCAGTGATACTCGTACCAATGCAGGGGTTGACCATATCTCAACCTTTAGAAAACTGTACCAGTACGGCGTTGAGGGTGAGCGCTTTATGGTGCTACAAACTGCTGGTAGCCTAGCCACGTCACAAGCTGTTTTTAATAAATTACAAAGCGATATCAACTTACGCTCCGAGCTCAGTCTAAATACCGTGTCCTCATTGTTTGACGGCGCACAAATGGTGGGCGAATGCATGCGTAATGTCATGGCAAACGCTCAAAGGGTCGCTAATGATACCAATAGTGGCACCTTTACCAGCTCATTTTTATTGGGCGGTCAAATCAAAGGACAGCCACCCGAGCTATACATGATCTACCCTGAGGGCAATTGTATTAGAGCCACAAGGGACACGCCATTTTTTCAGCTGGGTGAAAGCAAATACGGCAAACCAATACTCGATCGCTCAGTCAGATACGACACCAATGTCAATCATGCTGCCCAAGCCTTGATGTTGTCCTTTGACTCAACCATACACTCCAACTTATCCGTCGGTATGCCCATTGATTTTGTCATTTATGAAAACGACAGTCTCACGCTACCAAAAGGCCGCCGTATCGAAGAAGACGATGAGTATTTTAAGACCATCAGTCGCCATTGGTCAGCGGCTCTGCGCAATACGTTGATTGAGCTGCCAGAATGTCCCAATGACTATTGGGAATGATCTTTTTGACTATCAAACCCACCCTAAAGACCTGTTTTTATACCAATAAAAATGGCGCGGTTCGGCTTGTTTTTGATTGCGCGACGTCTTCTGGCGTGCCTTGAGCGACAATGGACCCGCCCGCATCCCCTGCCCCTGGCCCCATATCCATAACCCAATCGCTGTTGCTGGCCACTTGCATGTCATGCTCAACCATAATAACGGTGTTGCCAGCATCGACCAGACCGTTTAACTGCGCCATCAGCATAGATACGTCGGCAGGGTGTAGACCCGTGGTGGGCTCGTCTAATATATAAAGCGTGTCGCCGCGTTGTGTGCGTTGCAGCTCAGTAGCAAGCTTGATACGCTGCGCCTCGCCGCCTGATAGCTCGGTTGCGGGTTGACCCAAACGTAAGTAACCAAGCCCAACTTGTAGCAAAGCCTCTAACGCACGCAAAATAGGTGCTTCGTCACTAAAGAACTCATGAGCCGCCTCCACCGTTAAGTTCAATACTTGAGCAATGTTTTTTCCTCGATAAGTGATGGCCAATGTTTCATCATCATAACGCTTTCCGTGACAAACCTGACAAAGCGCGTAGACACTTGGCAAAAATAACAGCTCGACACTCACAAACCCCAAGCCTTCACAATTTGGACAACGTCCCTTTGGTGTATTGAAAGAAAAGCGACCAGCATCAAAACCATGGGCTTTTGCTTGTTTGGTTGTTGCAAACAATTTACGTACATCATCAAATAACCCAGTATACGTTGCCAGATTGGAGCGCGGCGTCCGTCCGATTGCTTTTTGATTGATATTGATCAGACGGCGTACATATTCCATGCCAGCGATGATTTCGCCGCTTGTTACAGAGTCAAGCTCCTGCTCAAGCAGGTCTGACTCGTCTACGGGTGCATCCTCCGTCATTTTTTGTCCCAACGCCTCATTGATGAGCTCCACCAACGCTTGGCTAACCAGACTTGATTTACCAGAGCCTGAGACACCCGTGACACTCGTCATAACGCCTAACGGAAACTCAGCGTCTAATCCTGTTATATTATTGCGTTTAATGTTTGCAAGTTTGAACCATGCGGCAGGCTGCCTCGTACGAGATCTTGGCTGTCCGTTAGCCGTATCGGCAAAGAGATACTGGCCCGTATGCGACTGAGCAACATTACGAAGACCCTCGACAGGCCCGCTATAGACAATTTGGCCACCATGCGTGCCAGCCTTTGGCCCGACATCGACCACCCAATCTGCATGCCTGATGACGCTAACGTCATGCTCAACCACAAACACAGAGTTACCAGCCGCGATGAGCTCATCCAGTGCCCCTAACAAAGCTTGGGTGTCTGCAGGGTGCAGGCCTGCAGATGGCTCATCAAGGACATAAACCACGCCAAAAAGCTGCGAGCGTATTTGCGTTGCCAGCCGCAAACGCTGCAACTCCCCTGGCGACAACGTCGGTGTCGTCCGCTCAAGCGATAGATAGCCAAGGCCGAGCTTTGTCAGTGCTTCCACACGGGAGAGAATATCACTGGCAATACGCTGAGCCACGATGGCTTTTTCGCGGTTTGGCGTCTCATTGTCCAGCTTGGTATGAGCTGTTTTTTCTAATTTTAATGCCAGTTCTGTGAGTGTCAGCTGTGACAGCTCACCAATATCCAGTCCTGCAAATTTGACGGACAGTGATTCTCTTTTTAGCTTTTTGCCGTGGCACTCTGGACACTCAGAGATCTGCATAAACTGCGAGACACGTTTTTTGGTGCGCGGACTTTGGGTGGTGGCAAAAGAATGTAAAATAAAACGCTTAGCACTGGTAAAGGTCCCCATGTAGTTTGGCTTTTCACCATTCTCAATTGCCTCGCGCGTTTGTTCTATGTTGTATTCAGGATAGACAGGCACTGTTGGGGTCTCGTCAGTAAACAAGATCCAGTCTCGCGTTTTTTTCGGAAGGGTGTGCCAAGGCGTGTCAATGTCGTAGCCCAATGTGGTTAATATACGGCTAAGGTTTTGACCTTGCCACGCTGGTGGCCATGCCGCAATCGCACGCTCACGTATGGTTTTGGTATTGTCTGGCACCAGTAGCGCTTCAGTGACCTCAAACACGCGGCCAATGCCCGAGCAAGTCGGGCAAGCGCCATCTGGCGTATTGGGCGAGAACGCATCGGCATATAGCATTTCTTGGCCTTCTGGATACTCACCTGCTCGTGAGTACAACATGCGTAGACCGTTGGATATGGTCGTAACACTGCCCACGGATGAGCGCACCGACGGTGTACCCCGCTGTTGCTGTAGGGCAACGGCTGGTGGCAGCCCTTCTATCGCATCGACATCTGGTTCATCGACTTGATCGATCAATCGTCTGGCGTAGGGCGATACTGAGTCTAAGTAACGACGTTGCGACTCAGCAAACAATGTCCCAAATGCCAATGACGATTTTCCTGACCCTGATATCCCTGTGAATACCACCAGCGCATTGCGCGGTAGATCAACATCAACATTCTTTAGGTTATGAACACGCGCGCCCCTTACCTGTACACGATTGCTAGTAACATTGTCGTCGTTGTCACTGTTGCCACTAAGGTGACTATTAATTTTATGGGCAGTGGTTTTTTTATTTTTATGAGCCATCAAGTTATTATTCCTTTTAAATCACTTTTAATTATAAAGATGTTTGTTCAATACTAGAGAACCCATCTAAATAACCAATGTAGAGGAAGGTTAACACGTACTCATTTAAAGCCAAGACTTGGCTTACGTATCAGTAGCACAGATAGACAAAACGACAACCTACGTTATCTTTGTCCTAATAGCGAAAAACCCGCATCAATGCGGGTTTATGTTTAGCGATAGTACAGGATCATTAACCTAAATGTCATCCCACCACCAACCGCATCATTTGGGTGCTGATATAGCCGCCAAACGTCCCCACTGCATAGCCAAGAATACCTAAAAACACGCCGACTGGCGCAAGCGAGGGATGAAAGGCGGTCGCAACGATCGGCGCAGAGGAGGCACCGCCAGTGTTGGCGTTGGACCCTACCGCCAAAAAGAAAAATGGCGCACGAATGACTCTTGCGACAGCAAAAATGATAACGACATGAATGCTCATCCATAATAAGCCGATTAGCAATAGCCGCCACTGTGAGACAATACCAGCAAGATTGATCTGCATACCGATAGCCGCGATCAACACAAAGATAAACACCGTACCAATTTTAGAGGCACCAACATGGTCAAGCCTGCGCACTTTGGTGAAAGAGAAGCCAACACCCAATAAGGTAATAATCACCACCATCCAAAAAAACGAGCTGGCAAAGCTATATTGTACCGCCCACTTATACGGCGCAAAGAAGGCAGCAATTTGCCCACCGATAAAGTGCGCCGCCCCCACCATGGCAAAGCATAAACCAAACATCACCATCAAATCATTTAAGGTCGCAGGACGAGCATGATCGCGCTCATAGCTTTCAACGGCTGTAATGACTTTATCAATACTACTGGTATCCGCTTTTAAGAAGCGGTCTATTTTAGCGCTGTGTTTTGCCATCACCAAGATGGCCAGTAACCATAATGACGCATTGGTGGCATCCACCAAAATCATCATGCCAAATAGGTCATCACTGACCCCAAACAGCTCTTTCATTGCCGCTTGGTTGGCCGCGCCGCCAATCCAGCTACCAGCCACTGCTGAAAACCCACGCCACAAGGTATCGTCAACAAACATACTAGGTGACACCCATTTTGCCACCCCTAAACTGATGGGACCGCTGATGATAATGGCGATACTAGCCGCGAAAAACATGGCAATCGCTTTCCAGCCTAAACCAAGTATCTTAGGAACATCCATTGACAAAGTCATCAATAGCAAACTGGCTGGCAACAGATAGGTTGCGGTAAAACCATAAATTTGTGAGCCAATACCATCAGCAAAAACGCCTAAACTGTTTAGCGTCGCAGGTATAAAACAGCAAAGAACAATACCGGGTAGTACCGCATAAAATCGTCGCCAGAACTTACTTGGCAAGCCTTGGGTATAAAATACTAAGCCAATGATGGCCATAATGATACCAAACGCTAACGGCAGACTATCAATGGTGAAACTTGAGGTGGCGGGCATCAAACGGCTCCAGATCAGGCGATAAAAGCTTGTCAGTATAGACAAGGCTAAAAAAACGCGCAAGCCACTATCTTGGGTTTGCGATACCAGTGTGTGCTTGGAGCGTTTTTGCAAACCCCACATTTACTTAACTAGCATAAAACCTGCAAACACAAAAAAGCCAGATAACAAGTATCTGGCTTTTTTCGATCGGTTATAAGGTTAGAATAAAAACGGTGGTTAACAGCTTTTCTTAACCATTCACGATAGGGCTATTACGAGTTTTTACCACGGTTGCCGCCATTTGGACGACCTTGGCCACGGCTGTCAGAACGACCTGCTGGACGACCTTGACTGCCACTTGGACGGCCGCGACCGGTTGCGGCGCGCTCACCACGTGGAACGCCATTGCTATCACCGCGGCTTGGGCCACCAGTACGCTTGCCTTGATAAGGCTTGCCGCCTGAACGCTCGTTTGGTTTGCCAGATGAATCACGTGGCTTACCTTGATAACCGCTGTCGTTGCTGGCGCGTTGTCCAGTTGGGGCGCTGTCACTTGAGCGACCACGGCCTTGACCGCCGCCACTAGATTTACCAGCATAGCCACCGCTTGAACGACCACGGCCTTGACCGTTACCACCACCATTAGAGCGTCCGCGACCACGGCCACGACCCTTACCTTTGTTTTCGCTAGGTACATAAGTCTTCTTAGGCTCCATGCCTTCGATGACACAGACTTCCATCTTGCGATCTAAGTAACGATTGATAGCGTTTAGCTGTGGACGATCATCCATGCTACATAAGCTGATAGCGACACCAGTACGACCAGCACGGCCACAACGACCGATACGGTGGACGTAGTCTTCGGTTTGACGCGGCAAGTCATAGTTGATGACGTGCGAGATTGCTGGAACGTCTAGACCACGAGCAGCAACGTCAGTGGCTACTAGGATTTTGCATTTACCATTACGCAAGTCTTGAACGATACGGTTACGCTTGCTTTGTGGCAAATCACCATGTAGGAAGCTGGCTTTATGACCGGCTTCTTGTAGCTGTTTTGCTAACTTTTCAGTGCTACGTTTGGTCGCCGCAAAGATAATGATTTGTTCCATATCTTGCTGGCAAACGATTTTGTCAAGCAAACGGTTTTTGTGATCAAAATCATCACAGTAGTACACTTTTTCTTCAATGTGGGCTGATTCAACTTTGATTGATACACGCTCAGGATTTTTGGTGAAGCTGGCAGCAATTTTACCGACTGGGCCATCCCAAGTGGCTGAACACATAATCGTCTGACGATCAGTTGGCGCTGCGCGTAGAATGTCGCTGATATCATCAGCAAAACCCATGTCTAGCATACGGTCAGCTTCGTCAAGTACCAATACTTCTAGGTTAGACAAGTCAACACGGCCCGCATTGATGTGGTCAAGCAGACGACCAGGGGTGGCAACGATGACTTGTACGCCTTTTTTCAGGGCAGTAATCTGACCATTGTACGGTGCACCGCCAACCAATGGCACACAAAATAGACCACGCATGTCTTTAGAGTAAGTACGCACGCTATCATGTACCTGCTGAGCAAGTTCACGCGTTGGCGTTAGGATAAGGGCTTTGGTTAATTTATCAAAGCTGGTTGCACGGCTTAAGCGATCCAGTACTGGGATGACGAATGCGGCGGTTTTACCACTACCCGTTTGCGCTGACAATAAAAGGTCACGACCTGCTAGAGCAAAAGGAATGGCTTGCTCTTGAATTGGCGTTGGGTTGGTATAACCACTGCGATCAAGCGCAGTAAGAATAGGTTTGGCAATGCCAAGATCAGTAAAGGTGATTTTGTTTTCTTCAGCCGCGTCAGTCGTCGCCGCTTGATTATTGGTATCAGTATTTGAGGTATCGTTTGGCGTGTTAGTGCTTTCGATGATGCCGTTTTCAGCGGCGATTGTAGATAAGATGTCAGTCATAGGAATCCTTGGTAAGTATAAGCTGCTGTAAATTCAGCAAGCTTGATGCATACCACTGATAACCGTTCACCACGCTGCCTTTATTAAAGAATTATCGGACCACATAAAAGTGTCGATAATCAGAAGCCAAGCCAATAAAGCTTAGAGCCTCTACAATAAATGCGTTCGTGCTGTCTGACGTATTTTGGTGGTAGTGCCGAGTGTCTTATCCTTGCTTGATATAAACGTGTTATTGATGCTTTGTCCAAAGCAGATAACCGCGAATAACAACCAATCTAGACCATTTTATGGTCGAGTAGATAAGATATGAGTCAAAAATAACTGATATTTTTATAAAGGGTTATTTAAGTACACAAAATCATCGGCAACAATTACTTATGGTCATCCTAGACCCAAAATCGCAGGCGATGTTATCAATCTCATAATTCACGAAAGCCTAAGCTAACGTGGCGACGCAGTATAGCACAATAAAAACCATCTGTACCTATTTTTTCTAGCATTATAGAAATAACACCCCTGAAATTGGTCATGAAGCTTTAAGTGAGCCATTTAACAGATAGGTTGTCGACTGTATGGCCGCTATTGTATGACAGCTATTGTGTCACCTTAACCTCAGTGACATAGGTCGGCAGTTGCCATGCACCACCTGCTTCAACCATACGGCATAGCCCAGTGGTACTTTCATGACTCTTTTCAAACGCCTTACCGGTCCATAGCCAATCGGTTTTGCTTAAGCAGTCACCGATACCGCGGCCTTTTTGTACTGAGGTGATTTTACCTTTATCGTAACCCGTGGCACTGGTGGTTACCAATGTCGGTTTATAAGGTTTGCTGTCATTGATAACCCAAACCCCTGTCCCAGTATTATAGGCCCCCATCCAGCAGTCATGCTGTGCGAGTAGTTGTGAGCTGTTTAGACGACTGACACGCCATGGCGACTTATCTGTGAGATTTGGGCAGTCACTGTCCACCTCTTTCATGGTACCTCTCATCAAGGTCGCCAGTTGAGACGCGCGCATGACAAACTTTCTCTTGTTGGTAGAGACTGCTTTTGGATTGGGCGCGACAAAGCGCAGTATTGGTGCAGACTTGGGTGACAATACGCTGCTGTTAGGCTTTGCAGCGCCTTCTTTATTGATAAAAGCGCTTGGCGTCCCTACTCGACCTTGGACTTCATCTGCTTTTAGCATGACAGCACTCGCCCCTTTATCTGAAAGCTGCCAGCGTGAGTTGCGCAGTACCAGCTCAATTTTACTTGATTTAGTCAGCGCGTCTAGCAGTGCTTTTACTTGTGTAGATGTCAGCTCGGCATTACCTGCGGCGGTTGAAAAAGGTTTGGTTTCACCATAATTCCTATCATTAATAAACAACGATATACGGTGACGGTTACCCAGTTGCATCAAAGCCTTAGATGAGCTTTCTTTAGCGCCGCCAAGTTTTACTTTGCCATCCACCCCAGCATTCGCCCCTGCGCGGCGCACAAGCAACACTGATATGGGAAATTCGCTATTATTTTCTGCTTGATAGCCTGCCAGCCGGCAAGTACGGGTATTATCACAGACGACCTGCCAGTCTTGGCTGGTTAATTCAGCGCCAGTACTGGCCATACTTGTGGTACTAAATAAAGCCGTGCTTATAGCGGCAAATAGGGACAATTTTATTTTATTTTTTATCATTAATAAGGGTATCTTTTTTATTTTTTTAGCATTGAGTACCAAGTAAGTTATGAGGAGCAATTTTGCGTGTTGGTAAACATGAGTACACGGGCGTTTCTGTGGCATGTTGGCCTCAGTATCGGTAGTATCGACCACACTTGACCCATCCATATTCATCTGCCGTGAGATGTGTATCAGCTTACCGTTATCATCCTTCATAATCGTTACTCATTAATAGAAGAAGTATAAACACCCGTCCAATAGGAGGATGCACCGCTATATTAACGTATCAATGTTTCTATCTGTTGTACTAATGTATCATCGTGTAAATGAAAAAGTATATCCTTATTTTAATATAACTATATATGAATATAGAATAGCAAAAAAGGATAAAATTAAGGCTGATAAGCGCGCCGCCTATCAGCCTGTAAGTCATTTAAAAAGGTCGTTATAAAGAAGGTGCATTGATTAATTTAGCCAATAGGTTTTAATGGCAGTTCTATGGCGCGCTTAACCGCTGGCCGCTCAGCAATGGCCTGCGCCCAACGCTGCACGTGCTTATAATCACTGACTTGTAAGAACTCTGCGGCATCGTAAAGCTTCCCAAGTACCAACTGGCCATACCACGCCCAAATAATCATATCGGCAATATTATAATCCGCTTCTTCATTGCCACACATATACTGATTGTCTTTTAGGTGGCTATCAAGCACATCCAGCTGACGCTTGGTCTCCATCGTATAGCGGTTGATGGGATACTCCAGCGGTTCAGGCGCATACGCATAAAAGTGCCCAAAGCCGCCGCCTAAAAAAGGCGCGCTCCCCATCTGCCACATCACCCAAGACAGACAGTCCGCCCGCGCTTTGCCAAGTGAGGAAGGGACAAACTTGCCAAATTTTTCAGCTAAATACAGTAAGATCGCGCCAGACTCAAAGATAGCAATAGGCTCGCCAGACTCAAAGATAGAATGATCGACTAAGGCTGGAATTTTTGAATTTGGGTTGATGGCTACAAAGCCAGAGCCAAACTGGTCACCCTCAGAGATGTCGATTTTATACGCATCGTACTCAGCGCCTTTAATACCAAGCTCAGCCAACTCCTCTAACAGTATGTTGACCTTGACGCCATTTGGTGTATTTAGTGAATACAGTTGTAAAGGTGCGTCGCCTACGGGCAGTGCTTTTTGATGACGGGCGCCAGCTGTCGGTCGATTGATGCTGGCAAACTTACCACCATTTTCTTTATCTTGCACCCACACCTTGGGTGGTACATATTTAACGCTTTGTTCGTGGGCACTTTCGCTAGATTTATTGTTGTCTTGACTCATGACATATCCTCGTTCGTATTTTTCATATTATCCATAACGTGATTGATGCTTTCTGCTTAATAAGCATGTCGCTCACGTTACTATAGCGAGAACCGGCCCCTACATTAAAGTCCTCTCTTGTAATCAATGTGCAGACCTATCCGCCCGTTGTTTGATAACCTCGCCTATGTACCGTTACTTTGCGTCACTTTTATTATGATGCAGTCTTTCTTATACTATTCGGCTGCTATAGTGAGCTGGTTGTCACTATATTATTTTTGCCTATTTTATGACGAGAGAGCTAATGAGAGCGACATGGTAACGCTAACCCCGACACAAGATAAGTATCTGCCCTATGTGCTGGCGGTAGCTCTGTTTATGCAAATTTTGGACGCCACCATTTTAAACACGTCACTGCCACAAATGGCACAAGCGCTGGGTGAGTCGCCTTTAAAGATGCAATGGGCTGTGATCAGCTATGCCTTAACCTTGGCGATATTTATTCCCATCAGTGGGTTTTTAGCCGATAAATTTGGTACTCGTCGAGTATTTTTGTCCGCCATCATCATTTTTTGTATTGGCTCATTACTATGCGCCGCCTCTCCTACGTTAGATTTTTTGATTGGCTCACGTGTCATTCAAGGTATTGGCGGTGCGATGATGACACCTGTTGCTCGTTTGATATTGGTCAAATCCTATCCCCGTAATAAGCTCTTAACGGTGATGAATTTTGCGGTGATACCGGCGTTGGTAGCACCTTTGGTAGGGCCGGTCTTAGGTGGCTATATCGTACAATACACCAGCTGGCATTGGATATTTTTGATCAATATACCGATGGGAATAGTAGGCTTTATTTTAGGCAAGAAACTGGTGCCCGCGTTATTTGAAGATACCAAGCGTCTCGATTGGAGAGGATTTTTATTGTTTGCAGCCGCCGCTTGTGGATTCACCCTGACTGTCGAGTTTGGCTCGCAGACCGGTCGCGGGTTTTATGGTTTGTTGCTGGGGTTGGGAGCCAGCCTACTGATAGGTGCGTATGTATGGCACGCCAAGCGACGAGCTGCCCCCTTATTTCCACTGAGTTTATTTGATATTCGCACCTTCCGTATTGGTATTACCGGTAATTTATTCACGCGCTTAGGTATCAGTGCCGTCCCCTTTTTGCTGCCGCTGCTATTGCAGGTGGTGTTTGAGTACTCGCCTTCACAGGCAGGTTGGTTACTAGCGCCTATCGCGGTTGGTGCCATCGGAATTAAACCGTGGGTGAGTAAAATTATTCAGCGTTTTAGCTACCGTAAGGTTCTGGTCTACAACACCTTGTTTATGGGCACACTGATCCTTGTATTGGCGCAATTTAATGACGCCTCACAATGGCTTTGGTTTGTCCCTATTTTGACCATAATGGGCGCTTGTAATTCGATGCAATTTAGTGCGATGAATACGATTACAATTGGTGATCTAGAGGGCGCACAGACCAGTAGTGGTAACAGTTTGATGGCGGTCAATCAGCAGCTGGCAATTAGCTTTGGTATCGCCTTTGGTGCAGCCGTACTCAATATTTTCCGTGAACGTATGCAACTCGACACGCTGGCTGCGTTCCAAACCACCTACTGGATACTAGGGCTTTTAACCATTCTCTCAGGGTTGTACTTTTTACGTCTCAAGCCTGAAGACGGTCGCGGCTTATACTAACCAAGTATAGATAAAAAAATAGATAAAAACATAAGCGTGGATTTTTGGCCATAAAAAAGCCAGCGAGTGATGTTTTATAAAAAACACTCGCTGGCAAGTTTGGCTTATTTTTGATAATTATCGGGCGCTACTAAGGCGCGTCATCCTCAGTGACTTGTGACTGGATATAGCGCTCCACGCCAATACTTTCAATCAAGTCTTCTTGCGTCTCTAGCCAATCTTGATACTCTTCATTACCATCTTTTAACGTGGTTAATAAATGACGAGAGACGTAATCAGATTTTGCTTCACATAAAGCAATGGCGTCAGTGATGATATCAAATTTCTGCTTTTCTAGACGCAAATTACAGTCAATTAACTCTGGCACATCTTCGCCAATAAACATCTTGCCATAATCTTGCAAATTGGGTAAGCCGTCTAGCAACAAAATTCGTGCAATCAGATCATCAGACCATTTCATCTCAGCGATAGATTGTTTGTAAAAATTTTCGTTAAGCGCTTCTAAGCCCCAATGACGGGCGATGCGTGCATGCAAAAAATACTGGTTGATCGCAATTAACGACTGTCCAAGCACTTTGTTTAAAGCGCGAATGACCTCTTTATCCCCTTTCATTATCTTTCTCCCTACGTACTTATTATTTAAGCGAAATATGGTTGCTGTTTATATTTATCGCGATATTAAACCAGATTAGGAGTGACTTCAGCCATTTGGCTTTGTAGATAATTGGGCAACCCAATCATATCGATAAGGCGTAACTGCTGCTCAAGCCAATGCGCATGATCTTCTTCCGTGTCTTTTAGCTGCTCAATCAGCATCTCACGCGTGACGTAATCGTGCTCTTCTTCACAAAGCGCAATACCATCTTTTAGATGCTGCTGTACTTGGTACTCTAAATCAAGATCAAGCTGCAACATGTCAGGAACGGTGGCGCCAATTTTGATATCATTGACAGCCATATTAGGCGTGCCGCTTAGCATCAAAATACGGCGAATAATCGCTTGGGCATGCAGTGTCTCATCTGCCATCTCATGGTGGATGCGATCATACAACTTGCCATAATGCCATTCGGCATACATTTCTGAATGGATAAAATACTGGTCACGAGCCGCAAGCTCACCACCTAATAAAAAATTCAAATAATCAATGACTTTTTGGCTACCTATCATAACCTATACTCCCCTATTTATATTTTACAGATGCCAACGTATTCACAATATTCCATATAATGAAAGCACTATTGGTGAACTGATCCGTAAAAATCAAAATCAAAAAAACGTCTTATAACGACAGACAGATATAGTAGCATATAGGAGCTGTACAGCTTGTAATGTTATGAACTAAGAATAAGATGCTAATTGAGAACTATAATTAGCTAGCGTCGCTATTGATTACGGCCCCAACGATTATGATGCGTGGCGAGATGGAACTAGGTGTGTCAGCAAGGTTATGTGGATACTCGCAACTCACCCTTTATGGTCAATAACCAAAGGATAAGTGCGGCGTACTGGAAGGTATGGGTAGGACGATAAGGTGTTATCTGGACAAAAAAGAAGTCTCTAAACCAATCATGCTTAAACCGCATAGGCTAAGACATCAAGTTTGGCATGGTGTTCCTCTAGGTAATCATTGACCATCGGCTCACAGCAACCACAGCAAGTCGCAACATCGAGGGTGTCTTTTAGACCATCAAGCGTATCAATACCTGAAGCAATAGCTGCTTTGATTTGCTTTTCTTTTACGTCATTACAGATGCATACGTACATGGATTGGCTCCTCTGAATACCACTATTCGGTGGCTGTGTTTTGTACTGCTGGTAAAGGCAAGGGGTCAATGATGCAGGTGTGGGGTGACAGTTTGCACCGTTTGCTTTGACGCGCCCCCTAACATCATTGTCATTAGTTTGTGTATAATAACGATAACTATTATCATTTGCAATAGTATTTGACTATTATTTGTCATAAAAAATCTTTATATTACACATACTTAATCAATGTAAATGAATATAAGTACGCATGTAACCCATTACTATCAAAAGTAGTGAATTAACGACGAACTGTAAGACCGCTTACTTTTCAATCGATTCTGTAGATAACTGCTGTTATATTGAATCCCTATTAACAAAGCCTCATTGGAATTGCTCTATGTCTGATAATAATTTTGAGATACGACCTATCGAGTTGTTTAAAGTTCTATCTGATCCAACCCGCTTAAAAATATTTCAAATACTCTTTAAAAAAGAAGCACGCTGCGTGGGTGAGTTGGTAGAAATACTCGATCAACCGCAACCAACGATATCGCGTCATTTGAATCATTTGAAAAAACTGGGTATTTTACACTGTGTTCGCGATGGCACGTGGATGTGGTATGAAGTGGCTGATGACTTGCCAGACTGGTGCCAAGATATTTTAGACATCACTTATAAGCAAATATCAACCAAAGACATTGCTATGCCAAAGCCTGCTTAAACAGTATGGATGTTCGAATTTTGGGTGAGCTTTAGTAGACAATGTTTCTATTGAAACAAATAACACCGTCTTAGGCCCATCTTAACGCAAAAAAAAGACCTACTCATTGTAGGTCTTTTTTTTGATCTCGCCAATACAGCTACTGTCTCAAACACACTTAGACTAAATCTAAGAAGTCACTGATAAAAGCGTTGGCTGGCTGGTGTATCAGCTCCTCTGACGTCCCTACCTGCTCTACTCGCCCCTGATTCATGACCACAATCTCATCTGACACCGCACGGGCCTCTTCTTGATCATGAGTCACCATAATACTGGTAATACCCAGCTCATGATGAATGTTTTTTAGCCAAGTGCGCAGCTCTTTACGCACTTTGGCATCTAGCGCCCCAAATGGCTCATCCAGTAACAACAGTTTTGGCTTGACCGCGAGTGCGCGTGCCAGCGCAATTCTTTGGCGCTGACCACCTGACAATTGGTGTGGATAAGCGTTGGCGACTTGTGGCAGCTGTACTAGCTCTAGCAGTTCGGCCACGCGCTTATTGATATCCGCTTTGCTTGGTCGTTCATTCTTTGGCAACAACGTCAGTCCAAAGGCAACATTATCGGCGATGTTTTTGTGCCGAAACAGCGCATAATGCTGAAACATAAAGCCAATGTGCCGCTTTTGCACAGGCGTGTTGGTCACATCCAGCTCATCAAATAATATCTGCCCAGAATCTGCATACTCTAGACCTGCGATAATACGTAGCAAGGTCGTTTTGCCGCACCCTGAGGGTCCAAGCAAAGTAGTCAATTTACCAGTTGGCACGGTGATATTGATATTGTCTAACGCAGTAAAGTTACCGAATTTTTTATTAACGTTGCGAATCTCGATGCTCATAATCGTATCTCTTATTATATCTTTTGGCTTATCGTGGCATATTGTTTCATGGTGACGACGTCAGTGGTATTGAATCAAACCCTATCACTTATTTAAACCGCATCACTTTTACTTTCTGCGACGGTCGCATTGGCACTTACTGGTAGCTCAGGCGCACTTGCTAGTCGCTCGGACTTGGCAAACTTACGCTCTTGTACTTTGGTCATCACTTGCTGAATAAGTAACGTCACTAACGCCAGCGCCGCAAGTAGGCTCGATAAGGCAAAAGCGGCGGTAAAGTTATAATCATTATAGGCAATCTCAACCAACAGCGGCATAGTATTGGTTTCACCGCGAATGTGACCTGACACCACACTGACCGCGCCAAACTCACCCATTGCTCGCGCGTTGGTCAAAATCAAACCATAAAGCAACGCCCACTTTATATTTGGCAACGTGACATGCCAAAAGGTCTGCCAACCCGTGGCGCCCAAGGTCAAGGCGGCCTGCTCTTCACTATCGCCTTGCGTCTGCATCAGTGGTATCAGCTCACGGGCCACAAATGGAAAAGTAACAAACAGTGTCGCCAAAACAATACCGGGGACGGCGTAAATTACCTGAAAGCCCATGCTCTCAAGCCAGCCACCCACAGTAGAATTCAGCCCGAATAGTAAAACAAACATCAAGCCTGCTACGACGGGAGATACAGAAAACGGTAAATCCAGTAAGGTGGTCACCAGCTGTTTGCCTTTGAACTGATAACGTGTGACCAACCAAGCGATCGCTATGCCCATCACCATATTAATGGGCAGAACGATAGCAGCAGTAATTAACGTCAGCTTGATGGCCTGCATGGCCTCAGGGTCGACAAGCGAGGCGATATACAACTGCCAGCCATTCTTAAAGGCTTCATAAAACACGGCCAGTAATGGGATGACCAACATGATAACCATAAATAGCACAGCGATGACGATAAAGGTACGGCGTAACCAAGGAGTGTCTTTGGTTGCCGGATTGCTTTGGTAGTCGTGGCTATTGGATATTTGCATGTTAGCGAGCTCCTACACGGCGCGACAGCTTCCACTGTACAATATTAATGGTTAACAAAATAACAAATGAGATCAGCAGCATAAACAACGCAACAGCCGAGGCCCCTTGAATATCAAATTGCTCAAGTTTGCTGATGATAATGAGCGGTAAAATCTCCGACTGCATCGGAATATTGCCTGCGATAAAAATCACCGAGCCATACTCACCAGTAGCCCGCGCAAACATCATTCCTGCGCCCATTAATAAAGCGGGCAACAGCTCGGGCAAAATCACTTTTCGAAACGTGGTTAAGCGATTGGCACCCAATACCGCGGACGCTTCTTCAAACTCAACCGACAGCTCTGCTAAAACAGGCTGTACCGCGCGGACAATAAAAGGAAAGCTGACCACAACCAAGGCCAACCAAATCCCTATCGGCGTAAAAGCGACCTGAATATCAAACTTGGCGAACCATTGTCCTATTAGGCCGTTAGGGGCATAAAGCGTGGCAAGCGAGATGCCCGTGACTGCCGTTGGCAAAGCAAAGGGTAGATCAACCAACGCATTGATCAACGACTTGCCCCAAAACTCGTACCGAACGAGCACCCAAGCGACTAATGTACCGAACACCATATTGGTCAGCATCGCTAAAAATGACATCCATAAGCTCAGCTTGATCGCAGCAGTGACCTGCGGCTGGGTAATGGTTTCCCAAAACCCTGTCCAGCCCATTTGTGTGGTGGTATAAGCCATCATGGCAAACGGCAGCACCACCAATAACGATAAGCTAAAGACAGTAATACCCATACTCAGGCCAAACCCTGGCAACACATTGCGTTGACGCAAACGTGTCAGCCATCCTTTTTTCAAAGGGGGCTTACTGGCAGAAGAAGATGTTGCACTCATAGTGATGTCCTATTGCCTATCGGATGGTACTTAACGTAAGACCATGTTGTATCAAGTTGATGATTAATCCGTCTGTTTTATAAAGGGCCATGTTATAAAGGACATAGCGCAAATGACCATGTCCTTTATGGGGTTTTCATGAGTGACTGCTCATACGTATGAGATGACACCCATTGCTAGTACATTCACGGCTCTTATGAGCGTCACAAGCGGTTATTGCGGCGCATTAACGGCTAACTGATCGAACACACCGCCATCGCTGAAGTAAGTGCCCATGATTTCATCCCACGACCCAAACGCGTCATTCGGGCGGAAGGTTTCAACTGGTGGTAATTTATCACTGTTTTTATCCAGCACGCTTTGAACGCTAGGGCGTAGGTATAGATCGGCTGCCAACTGCTGAGCAGGCTCGCTCCATAAGTAATCAAGATAGGCTTTTGCCGCTTCAGTCGTGCCTTTTTTGTCGGTCACTGACGTCACAACCGCGACGGGGCTCTCTGATTTGATAGAGTAATCTGGATAAACGATGTCTACTTGACCGGCGCCAAAGTCAGTCGCGGCAAGATTGGCCTCATTTTCAAAAGTCACCAAAACATCACCAATACCGCGTTGAACAAAAGTAGTGGTGGCTGCACGCCCGCCATTTTCATAAACCTTGACGTTTTTAAGCATGTCTTTTACGTAGTTTTTCGCTGGCGCTTCTTCGTTATTAAAGGCATGTAAACCGTAACCGTAAGCCCCTAAAAAGGCATAGCGACCATTACCCGTCACTTTTGGGTTGGCCATGACAATCTCAACTCCTTCTTTGGTCAAGTCTTCCCAATCATTGATGCCTTTTGGATTGCCCTTACGTACCAAAAACACGATGGTACTGGTAAAGGGTACGGCGTTATCTGGGAATTTACTCTCCCAATCTGATTCAACCAACCCCCTCTTCTCAAGTAACTCAATATCAGAGCCTTGGTTCATCGTCGCGACATCCGCTTGCAAACCATTAGCAATCGAGAGAGCTTGTTTGCTTGAGCCGCCATGTGACTGCTTAATGAGAATATCGCTATCTGGATTCTCAGCTTTATAGTGCTCAACGAATAGCGGGTTATAGTCTTTATAAAAATCACGTGCCACATCATAAGAGACGTTTAGCAGCTCGATGTTTTGACCCGCTGCCGTGCCATCGGCAGTAGCCGTCGTCTCTGTCTGTTCGCCATTGCTACAGCCAGCAAGACCTAAGGTCAAGGCAACGCCTGCAATACTCAAGACGTTAAGTGCTTTACTTTTTTGTTGATAACGCGCGGCGTATGTCATAAGTCCCTCAAAAGTGTCTGTTAGGTAATGTCAGTATGCTAACAGCGCCATCTTATTATGTTTAATGATGAATATGCGTATGTTATTGCCAAAACGGAATAACAAGACAGTAAGTATAAAGTTATCAATCAGTTGCCAAATATCTGCAAAATCGTACCCAATAGATAACCACAGCTTGGCTGGGCTACGTCTTTAAAGTCAGCCGCTACTCTACTCGTGCCAGCTGATCAAAACGCCCGCCATCAACAAAGAATGTCGCCATAATCTGCTCCCAAGAGTCGAAGACCGTCACAGGATCAAAGGTATTGATGGCAGGCAAGGTGTCTTTGTGAGCAGCTAGAATTTTTTTATCACTGGGCCGTAAATACATGTTTGCCATAAGCGTTTGTGCAGGCTCATCCCACAAGCCTTTTAGGTAGGTAGTTGCGGCTACAGTCTTGCCATCTTGATCAGTGGTCGTAGCGACTACCGCCACAGGATTATTAATCAAAATAGAATAGCTTGGATAGACAATATCGACTTGTCCTTGGGCAAATTGCTTGGCAGCCAAATGGGCTTCATTTTCAGTTGTAATCAGCACATCGCCCAAGCTGCGCTGAGTAAAGCTGGTGGTCGCTGCACGCGCGCCATTGTCATAAGTGACCACGTTTGCCAGTACTTGTTTGATAAAATCATCGGTTTTGGTATGGTTTTGTGGGTTTTCTTTAAAATGATGCAGGCCATAACCATACGCCCCCAAAAATGCGTAGCGCGCCGTACCGCTGGTTTTCGGGTTGGGTATGACCACATCAACATCACTGCGCGCTAAGTCTGTCCAATCTTTGATGTTTTTTGGATTGCCATCACGCACCAATAGCACCATGGTACTGGTATAGGGTACCGCGTTGTTTGGTAGCGCTTGTTGCCAGTCGGTGGCAACCAAGCCCTTTTCGACCAGTAGGTTCACATCGCTTTCTTGGTTAAAGGTCACCACATCCGCTTGCAAGCCATTCGCCACAGACATTGCCTGTTTGCTTGAGCCACCGTGCGACTGCTTAATATCTACCTTACTACCCGGATTTTTTTGCTGATAGTCCTGACTAAAAAGGGCGTTATAGTCTTTATAAAAATCACGCGATACATCATACGAGACATTTAATAAGCTGATGTTTTGCTGCTCGTGTGCTGTCGTTGATCCATCTTGTTGTGAAGCGTCGTTAGAGCTACAGCCAATTGCGAGTACTGACATTGCCAGAACGCCACTTATACTCAGCCTGCGTGTTTCAGTCATTTTTTTAGTGATGGGTTGCATAAATGTTCTCAATAAAGTTAACAGAACCACTTTTTCAAAATACCGATAAAGGTATAAAACCGATAACGCCTTGATTGCGACTCTATGAATGATGAGAACTATGCTAGCAGCTTGTTTGTCAAAGGCTTAATGATGAATCCGCTTATCGAGTGGTTAACTTGGCATAAGTAACTTTGTTATTTATGCCCTATCGTGATCACTAGAGGCCGTTACATCAAACTCAGTAAATCCGTCTAAGAGGATTCTGTGGGGACAAAGCGCCCTCGATCCTGTATTTTTAATAAAAAAAGGGATCAGACGATAAGCCTAATCCCTTTTTACTTCTTTTTTACTTCTTAATATGTCGTCAGTACCTATGTTTTTATACTGCCGAGGCGCCGGTTAACTTCACCTCAGCACGTTCCTCGCGAGCGATACCAGCATAATACTGGCGCAAAATCTCCAACACTTCCGGACGGCTAAAGTTATCTGGCACGTCTTCATCTTCTGATAGAGCCTTGCGCAACTTCGTTCCTGACACTTTGACGTGCTCAGAGGCCTCATGCGGACAAGTTTTATCAGATGCCATGGCGTTACAGGCATTACACCAAAACGTCCAGCCAATTTTTAATGGTTGGGTAATCAAGTCGTCTTTACCAACATAGTCAAAGATAGTTTGCGCATCAAAAGCGCCATAGTAATCGCCAACGCCAGCATGGTCGCGGCCCACAATCAGATGGCTACAGCCATAGTTTTGGCGAAAGACTGCGTGCAGTAGCGCTTCACGAGGTCCAGCATAACGCATGTCTAATGGATAGCCTGCCTGAATGACGGTATCTTGTCTAAAGTAGTTGTCAATCAGGGTTTTAATCGCTTCTTGACGTACTTCCGCTGGAATATCACCGGGTTTTAGCGCCCCTAATAATGAGTGTATCAGCACCCCATCACAAATCTCGATGGCAATTTTGGCTAAGTATTCGTGTGAGCGATGCATTGGGTTGCGAGTTTGGAAGGCTGCAACTGTTTTCCAGCCTTTGGCATCCAAAATCTCACGCGTCTCAGCAGGAGTTTTATAAATCTCTGGATACAAGGTTGGGAACTCGCCTTCACTTAACACCTCAACACTGCCTGCGACATTGATGTCACCTTGGTTCAACACTTGCTGTACACCTGGATGCTCTGCGTCTGTCGTTGTGAATACTTGCTGACATTCGTGCTCTTTATCAATGGTATAAGTTTCTTCAACCGTTAAAATCCCCATCACCTCGCCATCTTTTGCCACCAAGGCCACTTTGTCACCTTGGCTCAAACTGTCAGCAGTTGCCTTAGGCGCAGATAAAGTGATAGGAATGGGCCAAAACAAGCCCGCGTTGTCACCACTTTGCAAGCGCATGTTATCTACCACGCCTTGCCAGTCGGCTTGATTCATAAAACCGTTCAATGGGGTAAAACCACCGATACCAAACATAATCAAATCACCACGCTCACGAGAGCTTAGGGTGATGGTCGGCAATGTGCGGGCAAGTTTTAGCGCTTGGATACGTGCCTCACCACTTAACAACAGTGGTTTTAGCTCGTTGCTGCCATGCGGGGAAACAAGTTTTGATGTGGTCTGATTCATATGGATTTTAAAACCTCAAGAAAGGAATGGACGGGAAAATTAAGCAACAACGTAAGAGGACGCCATGAGCGGATGGTTAGCGCGCAAGCGATCATACGTTCAAGTTAGGTGTTAAATTCGATAAGCATAGGCTACCTAACTTTCTTTATGAAAATTTATGCTGTGTTTGGATATGGATATGTCTGAAAGGAATTTATGTTTCAAGTCTCAAGCTTATATGATGGTAAGCTGAATTATTCATCATGCGATTGGCAATAAAACCTATTACACACGCAAATCATTATCAATGCTGCCTTTAAGCTTAAAAACAAAATTGAGATTACGTCATGTATCAATATAATTACGCTGACCAAACCTTAGTAGAGGAACGTGTCGCCCAATTTCGCGACCAAACGGAACGGTTTTTGGCCGGTGAGCTGCCAGAAGAACAGTTTTTGCCGCTACGTCTACAAAACGGTCTTTACATTCAGCGTTATGCGCCGATGTTGCGCATTGCGATTCCTTATGGCCTGTTTGCAAGTTATCAATTGCGTAAGTTGGCAGAAATCACCCGCAAATATGACAAAGGCTACGGGCACTTTACCACCCGTACCAACATTCAGCTGAATTGGCCAAAACTTGAAGAAGTGCCAGACATCTTGGCAGAGCTGGCCTCAGTACAGATGCACGCAATCCAGACCTCAGGCAACTGTATTCGTAATACGACAACCGACCCTTATGCCGGTATCCACCAAGAAGAGATTGCCGATCCGCGTCCTTATTGCGAGATTATCCGTCAGTGGTCAACCTTTCATCCTGAGTTTGCTTTTTTGCCGCGTAAATTTAAGATTGCGGTGGTTGGTACCGCCAATGACCGCGCCGCCACTCAGGTACATGATGTCGGCCTACATGTAAAAACCAATGAAGCCGGTGAGCTTGGTTTTGAAGTATTGGTGGGTGGCGGGCTTGGTCGTACGCCAGTGATTGGTAAAGTGATTAATGAGTTTTTGCCGCGTCGTCATCTGCTGAGTTACTTAGACGCTATTTTGCGCGTTTATAACTTACACGGTCGCCGTGATAATAAGTATAAGGCTCGTATCAAGATATTGGTTGACAGCATGGGCGGGCCCGCCTTTGCTAAATTGGTCGATGCCGAATGGCAAGCCCATACCAAAGACGGTCCGCTGACTTTGACCGATGCCAATTTTGCCACTGCCAGCAGCTTTTTCACTGAGCCTGACTACCTGACCTTTGATGCGCTCCAAACGCAGAGCGAGTTGCAACAACAACTTGATGGCGATAAAGACTTTGCCAATTGGTATCACCAAAACACGGTGGCACATAAAGTTGCAGGTTATCGCGCTGTGGTGATTTCCCTAAAAGCGGGACTGGTGGACGGTCGCTACGTGCCATCAGGTGATTTGAGCGAATCACAAATGGACGCGCTTGCTGATCTTGCCGACAAATACAGTTTTAGTGAATTGCGTGGTACCTATCAGCAAAACTTGGTATTTGCAGATGTGCAAACCAATCAGCTTTACGAGTTATGGCAGCAGCTGTCTGAGCTGCATTTAGCCCGTGCCAATATCAACACACTCACAGACATGATTGTCTGCCCAGGCTGGGACTATTGCTCACTGGCCAATGCCACCACCCATAACATCGCTGAGCAAATCGAAAAACAGTTTGATGATCTCGATTACCTGTACGACTTGGGTGAGATTCGCCTCAATATGTCTGGCTGTATGAACGCCTGTGCCCACCACCATACGGGTGACATTGGTATCCTTGGTGTTGATAAAAAGGGCGAGCACTGGTATCAGATCAGCCTTGGCGGCAACTCCAGCAATGATGCCAAAATCGGTAAGATATTGGGCAAAGCGGTGCCAGCCACCGATGTGGCGATCACCCTACAAAAGATATTAGATGTGTATTTAGAACAGCGCGTCAGCAATGATCATGAGGTAGAACGCTTTGGTGATTTGGTCGATCGTGTCGGCATTGCACCCTTTAAGGAGAAGGTCTATGGGTAATCATCATGTGTTAAACAGTGCAGGCGCTGATATCAGTCAAAACGATACATGGTTGGCGCTTCACACCCATGAGTTACCAGACGGTATTGCCCTGTCTCATATCACTTTGCTTGAGCTACTGCATAAACAAGAAAAACGTGAGATCGTACTACCGCTTACTGACTTATTAGATACAGAAGGCCAGCTCGCTGGTGGGCTATTACAAGAGGTACGTGAGTTAGTCAGCCAGCATGCCAGTCGTATGGGCGTTTGGGTGACGTCCGATAGCGATACAGAGGCACTGGTTGGTTTGTCAGAATTTTTATTACAGCAAGATTTGATTGTTATTCATGTGCCTGCTTTTACCGATGGACGCGGCTTTAGTTATGCCCAAACCCTACGCCACATTGGCTACCAAGGGGAGATTCGCATGGCAGGCAAGTTTGGGCGTGATCAAATTGCTTACTTACTGCGGGCGGGTGTCGACAGCTTTGTGCTCAGCGAGCACGACATGCAATCTATCTCTGACATCACTCAAGCATTTAATGCGCTTGCCAGCAGCTATGATGGCCGAGACGCCGCCGCGTTACCGATGTTTTCGGGTGCTTAATGTGATGACCACCCCTATTTTAGTTTAGCCATTTTTACCCTAACCACCATTAAGGAACGTATCATGAGTCAGTTACATCCCAACCTAGATATCGATCAAGCCAACCAAGACCTACAAGGCAAGTCGCCCGAAGAAATCGTTGCTTGGGCATTAACACAAGCTAAAAACCCAATTATTACAACCAACTTCCGTCCTTACGAGTCAGCGATATTGCATTTGGTTGCCAAGCAGCGTCCTGATATCACGGTATTGTGGGTGGATTCAGGCTACAACACCGATGCCACCTATCAATTTGCCAATAAGGTTATCCGTGACTTGAATTTAAATGTGATCACGTACATTCCTAAGCAGACGGCGGCGCATCGTGACGCGACCATGAACGGTATCCCAGGCATTGATAACCCGCAGCATGACGAGTTTACGGATCAAGTCAAGCTTGAGCCGTTCCGCCGTGCCCTAGATGAATTAAAACCTGACGTTTGGTTCAACGCCATCCGCAAAGATCAAACCGAGTTCCGTCAAGGCCTTGACGTGCTTAGCCTATCAAAAGATGGCGTATTAAAAGTCGCGCCATTGTTTGAGAAAACAGATGCGGATCTAGATGTTTATCTAGAAGAGCATGACTTGCCAAATGAGTTTGATTACTTTGATCCGACGAAAGTAGAAGAAAGTCGTGAGTGTGGTTTGCACACACAGCTGTAGATAAATACCGAATAAAAAGCAGTGTGAAGAAAAAAGAAGCGATGATTCTCATATCATCGCTTCTTTTTTGCGTTAATTACGTCGTTTGAGGCTATTGACGTTGCTTGATAAGGGCGCGCTACAATAAGCTATTATTAGCTGACTCATGGCACGCTCCCTGCTTTTTCGCCTTGTTTTAACGTTTTTTTAACGTTTTATCGTCGCCCATTGAGGTATTCTATGGTTTGTTTTCGGGGTTTGCGTATCACTGCCTACCCCTTAACGCTAAATCAGGAATGTTTTGACGCATTCATCAATACGGATATCTGTTATGCCCTCTCTAAAAAAGATCGATTCACTCTATGAAAAGCTTCATGATAAATTTCCGCAAGTCGGCAAAGCCGCCTCTTTTTTGACTGGTACTGGCGTCCTCACCGCCAATAGTATGGGGGTGGGTCTACCCATCTGGACGTTGGGGGCGGCTAAAATGTTGACCGGATCAAAGCACGCTGATAAGGCCCTAATTGCGATTACCAAATACTGGATCAATAGTAATAATGCCGTGATTGACCATGTACTACCGCATAAAGACTGGCGTATTTCCTTGCCTGACGACCTTAGCGAAGACAAACAATACCTACTGATAAGTAACCATCAGTCTTGGGTCGATACCAGTATCGTACAATACATCAGCCAAGACCGATTGCCTTTAACGCGGTTCTTCACTAAGTTTAACCTGATCTATATTCCCGTCATTGGCCAAGCCTTTTACTTCTTAGACTTTCCGATGATTAAACGCTTCTCTCCCAAAGCAATGGCAAAGAATTCTGACCTTAAAAAGCAAAATTTGATTGAGGCCAAGCGTGCCTGCCGTCAGTTAAAAAACAAACCTTTTGCCCTCCTCAACTATCTAGAAGGGACGCGCTTTACGTCAGAAAAACACGACCAGCAAAACTCACCTTATCAGCACTTATTAAAGCCACGAGCGGGCGGTTTGTCGTTAGCGATTAACGCATTAGGCGATCAGTTGGACTCAATTTTAGACATCACTATTGTGTACCCAGATGGCACGCCTGACTATGATGATTTATGGAAAGGCAATATTCGCCGTTTGGGCGTCGATGTAACCCGTCTGAAGATACCCGATGCGTTATTCGCTGCGATCATGGATGGCGGTTATGACCGCGATGAAGCCACTAAAAAAATGATGTTTGATTGGTTAGAGGATATCTGGCAACAAAAAGATGCCCGCATTACCAAAATGCTGAATGAGTTTGAGTAAGCTTTTGTTATACGGTTAAAGATCGTTTATTGGTTTTTTGCGAAAATGCGTACACTATTCTGCCCGCATCCCCTCAATAGTGTATGCATTAATCAAGTCAAACTACAAAATGAAACGCGCGCAATCGATGTATCTTCAACAATCAATGATGGCTCATTGATAATAACTGCCATCTTTAGCACCTAGCTATCTGCGTAGTCTCTTTACTCCTTTTCTCTTTAACACTTACTTATCTATTCCTTTTCCCATCAAAAACTGTCATTATCATGACAAAAACGAATATGCTAATGCCAATTCACTACGTGAGAGTGCCTCTGCAATCCCTCATAATGGCGGCATCTTTTAAATAAAATAAATGGTGACACTATGAACACCTTCCCGCTGTTTTTTAAACTAGAAGAGCGCAAAGTACTTATCGTGGGGGGCGGTGAAGTGGCGCTACGTAAAGCTGACTTACTCAGCCGTGCGGGTGCGTGTATTACTGTGCTAGCGCCATGTATTAGCGATGAGATACAAGCATTATTAAGCCCCAACAAATACGAGGCCAAGCATGAACTGATTTATGAAAACTATAATAAAGCGTATATGTCAGGGGCGCGCGTTATCATCGCCGCCACTGACGATGAGGCGCTCAATCATCAAGTTCATGCCGATGCCAGCGCGCTGAATATTCCAGTAAACGTCGTCGACACCCCTCATTTATGCGATTTTATTTTTCCCGCGATTATAGATCGTAATCCGATCGTGATTGGTATCTCATCCAACGGCAAAGCGCCCGTACTCGCCCGTCTACTGCGGGCGCGTCTTGAGACGTTGATTCCACAAGGCTATGGCAAGCTAGCCAAGCTGGCTGGCGAGTTTCGTGCTGAAGTAAAAGCCAAAATACCTACCCTGACAGGACGTCGGCAATTTTGGGAGCGTGCATTTGAAGGGCAAGTCAGTCAGCTGATGTTTGCCGGTAATGAGAATGAAGCGGCCGCGCAACTGCAAGTCGACTTAGATCGGACAGCAGCAGCCATACGTGAAAAAAGCGCGGCTGAGCAGACAGCGACTATCCCGGTTAACTCTGACGACACAAGAGAAGCGCAAACCGCGATAGGCGAAGTTTATATCGTTGGTGCAGGCCCTGGTGACCCAGAGCTCCTCACGTTTAAGGCGCTACGATTGATGCAACAAGCGGATATTGTCTACTATGATGCCTTGGTATCGCCCCAAGTGTTAGACTTGTGCCGCCGTGATGCCGATAAAGTGTTTGTCGGTAAAAAACGCAGCAATCATGCAGTGGCACAGCTCGGTATCAATGAATTACTGATCAACAGCGCCAAAAAAGGTCGCCGTGTGGTACGTTTAAAGGGCGGCGATCCCTTTATTTTTGGCCGCGGCGGCGAAGAGATTGAGAGCCTACAAGCGCACGGTATCCCTTATCAAGTGGTGCCTGGTATCACCGCTGCCAACGCTGCCGCAAGTTATGCTGGCATCCCCCTAACCCACCGCGATCATTCGCAGTCGGTACGCTTTGTTACGGGCTTTTTAAAGGCGGGGGCGCCCAATAACAACTTTAAAAGCTTTTTGAATACCGATGAAACCGTGGTGTTTTATATGGGCCTGCATTCACTAGCACGGTTGACCGAAGGGTTGATTGATGCTGGGCGCACTGCTGAGACACCCATCGCAATCGTCTCTAACGCTAGCATGTCCAATCAGCAAGTATTGACCGGAACCCTTGCAACGATAGTCGCCAAGCAAGAGCAAGCACAGTTGCCAACGCCGGCCTTACTGATCATGGGTGATGTGGTCAGCTTACACCACGACTTGTCTTGGTATAATCAGTCCAATCAAAACAGTGATGACACAGCGGATAACTGGCTACGTGAAGGATCCTTTGCTAGCAATAAAGACACGAAACCGTTGGCGCGCCAGCAAGCGCATGCGCTATCTATGGTGGCTAATATTTCGGCACCGTAAAAAACGGGTGGGCAACAGTGGATAATAAAAAACTTTTACGATTCACTTGTCAAACATTCTAAAAGCTCTGCCAATTATTGGCAGGGCTTTTTTCACGTATTGCAACAGAGCAAACCACAAAAATTCTTGCTAGAATGAAAGCTTTCTACTAAATGCCAATAAGCGCAACTATGTCCACACCTACTGTTTCTAACACGCTCCCTACCAACCCTTTAACCATTTTGCATACCTCTGATTGGCATTTAGGTCGTAGGCTGTATGGCCGTATGCGTTATGAGGAGTTTGAGGCTTTTCTTAATTGGTTATACGACACCATATGCATACAGCAAGTAGATGTGCTCATCGTCGCTGGTGATATCTTTGATACTATGACCCCAAGTAACAGAGCACAGGCGCTGTACTATGAATTTTTGGGGCGGGTATCTCGGTCTTGCTGTGAGCATATTGTCATCGTTGCGGGTAATCACGACTCGCCGACTTTTTTAGATGCGCCAAGCAATGTACTAAAATTTCTAAACGTCCATGTTATCGGCACGGCCTGTGACGATTTAAACGATGAAGTGTTGGTACTCAATGATACCAGTGGCGCACCACATTGCATCATTGCCGCTGTCCCCTACCTTCGTGATCGTGACGTACGTAGTAGCAGCGCTGGCGAGTCTGCTGATAGTAAAGACGCTAATGTCATCAAAGGCATTCGCGCCCACTATGATAATGTCGCAAACATTGCCAAAGCTAAGCAAACAGCGTTCGTCAAATCACATCAACGTCACGTGCCCATCATCGCGACAGGTCACTTATTTGCAGCGGGCGGCAAGACCACGGAGGATGATGGCGTACGCGATCTTTATGTTGGCTCACTTGGGCAAGTGTCGGCCGAGATGTTCGATGAGAGTTTTGACTATGTCGCACTGGGACACTTACACGTACCACAACGTGTCGGTGGTCGTGAGCGCATCCGCTATTCAGGATCACCCATTGCGATGGGTTTTGGCGAGGCGCGGCAGCAAAAGCAGGTTCTTATCATAAAGTTTGGCGAAGCATTGGATGCCAATGATGTGACAACCCCGCGCTTACCCACTCAAACCACAGTCAAATCTATTAAAAAATCTGCAAAAAAGCTCAGCCATCAAGCAGATGATTTGATAGATGACTTGTTTGGTTTTGTAGAAGTAGAAAACATGGATGAGAGTGCTGACTTAAAAGATTTGGCTACGAGCATACCGCATGTTAACGATGCTAAGACCATGCAAATCTCCTCCCTTGTTATTCCTTGTTTTCAAAAACTGGCCCAGATTACAGGCGACCTCACCACTATCGCAGAAGCCATCAAATCTCTGGGTAGCACTGAGCCTGTTTGGTTAGAAGTCATCTATGATGGTGATGAAATCATTCATGAGCTACGCGAAGAAATCCATGCCATGATAGAAAGGCTGCCCTGTGAAGTCTTAAAAATTAAAAACACCCGCACTTATAACAAGGTTCTCAATCAAGAGCAAACCTCAGAGGACTTACAAGATTTAAATGAGATGGAAGTGTTTGATCACTGCCTAGAGATGAATGGTATTGCCACCATCCAAAAAGCCTCACTGCGCAACGCCTATCAGCAGATACTCCATGATATCTATCACGATGACAGTCAAGCTGAATAAATAACGGCCAATTTATTGGCTGTCTCAGCCTAAACGTCTAACATAAGCCATCAACCAAACCTATAAAGATCTAAAAATGCGCCTAATTGAACTAAGACTCAAAAACCTCAACTCTCTTAAAGGCGAATGGCATATCGACTTTAGTGATGCCGCTTTTACCAACGAAGGTATTTTTGCCATTACGGGGCAAACAGGCGCCGGCAAGACCACGATTTTGGATGCGGTATGTCTGGCATTATATGGCGAGACGCCGCGAATCAATAGCATCAGCAAAAGTAGCAATGAGGTGATGACACGGCAAACGGCAGAGTGTTTCGCTGAGGTGGTGATTGATTTAAATGGTGTACAGTATCGTTGCCGTTGGGGCCAGCGCCGCGCTTACAATAAATCTGATGGCAACTTGCAAGATGCGACGCATGAGATCGCCTTAATCAAACCCCCAGCTCACGACTCAGATAAAACCGCTGGCGATGAGATACTAGAAAGCAAACTCTCACGCACCAAAGATAAAATTGTCTCACTGACCCGGATGGACTTTCAGCAGTTCACCCGCTCCATCTTGCTCGCCCAAGGCAGCTTTTCAGCATTTTTAAAGGCCAAAGCTGACGAGCGCGCGGATATCTTAGAAAAAATCACTGGTACGGATATCTACGCGACGATATCGACCCACGTCTTTGAAAAAAAACGCGCTGAAGAAGACATCTTAAGCAAGTTACAGTTTGGCTTAGAGGGTTTAACCCTCCTAACAGCAGAGGAAGAGGCTGCTATTAGCGAACAACTCTCTGGCTATCAATCCGCCCAATCCGCGAAACAACGACACTATCAGGACTTGGGGAAACAGATACATTGGCTGGATACTGTGGCAGAGTTAGAAAAAAACGTCAGGTATTACCAAGATGAGCTGACCCTTGCCACCCAAGCGCAGACAGACTTTATGCCTGATGCCAAACGCCTGATGGCCGCCAACAAAGCCCTAGAAATGGATAGTCAGTACAGCCAACTTATCCATAACCGTGATACCGTCAAGCGTTTGCAAGATGAGCGACAAAAGACAAACCAGCAACTACCACAGCAAAAACAACGTCTGGTGCAGGCCTCGAGCACTTTAACAGCAGCTGTCACGCGTGTGCAGGACGCGACTCACGAGCTACAAACGGCCTTACCCAAGATCAAGAAAGCACGTGAGCTTGATGCAGACATTGCGCAGCATACGTACACCTTAAACAATACTCAGAAAAATCAACAAACCCTCACCACCAGAACCCAAAGCTTACGAAAAGAAATAGTCCGTCACACCCAAGAGCTAGTGCAAAACAAAACCCAGCTGACACGCGTAACGCAGTATCTTAATGACGCAAGCGCACTGAGTGGTATCGATAGCGACATTGCCGACTTTAAGAGTCATTGCAGTCGTCTAAAAGCACTGCTACAAGATAATGCTGCCCTAGCAAAGGACAATGCACATCAGCAAAATCAGATCAACCAGTCTCGAACCAATCTTGATATCTTGCAGAAACAGCAAGAGGTAAAAAATACGGCAAAAGCAGCCATGCAGGATGAGCTGACGGCACTGCGCAAAGAGCAAACCGCATTAATCCAGAGCCAGTCATTGGTTGACATGCGAGATGAGCAAGAGCAAATCGATTATCTCAACAGCCAAATTGAGCAAATGCGTGCTAAGAGGCTCCAGTTCAATGAGCTTAGTACCCAAGTCGCACAGATAAACGGTGTTCTACCATTGCTACACAACGAGCTAGCAAAAATTTCTGGCACCATTGCCGACAAAGAATCAACGATCAAGGACGCTAAAGACAAGCGTCAAGACAAACAAACCCAGCTTCATTTACAACAAAAGGTCGCCACGTTAGAAGACTATATCGCTGATTTAAAAGACGGGCATCCCTGCCCGCTTTGCGGTGCGCGCGAGCATCCTTATAGCGCCAAGCATCCCCATTTAACACAAGAGACTGAATCTACTCAGACGCAGCGACAAATAACAGCGCTGGATGCGACTATAGCGGATTTAGACCATGCTCTATCCGAGCTGCACATTAATCAGGCAAAAAAACAAATCCAGTTTGAGCAACGCCAAGAGCAGCAGATCCTGCTAGGTGAGCAAATACAACAATTAAATGCTGATATCAGCCAATTAATCACCTCAGCCTTAAGCAAAAAAGACTCTCCATCTATTGCTGCACTGGTACAACCGTTGGCGCAGATGGACACAAATACAGTCACCCTATCCTTGCTAGATAGCACGAGAGATAAGCTTGTGACCCGTAGAGAGTATCTAAAAAGTACGTTGACTCACTATGAGACGCTTAACGATGCACTCACCACGATTCGACAAACGATAGAGGATATAGAGAAAGAGCAATATACGCTGGCAAGGGACATTGATGAGATTGAAGCCAATATAAAGTTCAGCTCATTGACGATAGAAAATATAAACAAAAAATCTCATGATAATTTCGCTGTATTAAAAACCCTTAAAAACGACATATTGCAGCTGCTAAGCACATACTCAGCTAGTAAGTATCAGTCAGACTCGATCACAGCGATACGCACTTTACAGCACGCACTACAACCGTTGATAGCAAGTATTGAGACTCAAACCATACTCAGCGATGGTGATGCTCAGGCTCATATTGAAACACTGCGTCAGCATCACAGCGCCCTTTTACAGTTGAAAAATCAGTTTAACGATAAAAAAGAAGAAGAACAAACGCTAAAGACAGAATGTGGACGCATAGAAATACAAATCGAAACCAAACAGAGTCAACTAGATAAAAATGAGGATGAGCTGAATAATCTGGCTCAATTAGTGATAGAAAATACCGAAGCGCTTGCAAAATCAACCGTAGATAGAGAGCATGTCTTTACTGATAAAAACCCTGAAGCAGAAGAGACACGATTACGGACTGTGCTTGAGCGGGCAACTGCTGAGCACATCACGGCGCAAAGACAGCTGGATAACACTGAGCATACCCTCAAACAGCTACAGCAAACACAGCAGCAACTGAGCGAACAACTGAGCGACATGGCCACTGCTCTTGATACCCAGCAACGCATTTTTAACGCCGCACTAATCGCCTCCGATTTTGCTGATGAATCAGAGTTTGTCAGTGCTCGCCTGCCCAGCGCAGAGCGCCATCGCTTGACTGAGCAGCAGCAGCAAATAATTGATAGGCTAAAGCAAGCGCAATCTTTATTGAGCAAGACTAGACAAAGTCTGCTGGAAAAACAGGCTGAACCGTTAACCCACAAAGATAAAGAAACGCTGATTGAAGAGCAGCAGCAAGTACAAAATGAGCGGCATCGTCTGCTTGAGTCCATCGGCGCCATGAGTCAGCAGATAAAAGACAACGAAGAGAAAAAAGGCAGTCAACAGGCCACACTACAAGCCATCGCTCAGCAAAAAGAAACCCTTCAAGTCTGGCGACAGCTCAATGAGTTGATAGGCTCAAGTAGTGGCAAGAAGTATCGTACCTTTGCCCAAGGTTTGACCTTTGATATTATGGTGAAGCATGCCAACGCGCAGCTGCACAAAATGAGTGATCGCTACCTGCTCATCCGTGATGACAATAGTCCACTTGAGCTCAATGTTATCGACAACTATCAAGGCGGCGAGATTCGCAGTACCAAAAACCTCTCTGGCGGCGAAGGATTTATTATTAGCTTGGCCTTAGCGCTTGGGCTCTCGCAGATGGCCAGTCAAAATATTCGTGTGGATTCGCTATTTTTGGATGAAGGGTTTGGTACTCTTGATGAGGAGTCTCTTGATATTGCGCTTGATACCTTAACCAGCCTGCAACAAGAAGGAAAATTGATTGGGGTCATCTCTCACGTACAAGCCTTAAAAGAGCGTATCTTAACCCAAATTAGGGTCGATAAACTCTCTGGCGGTTTTAGTCAAATTAGTGGTCAAGGCTGCCGTAGGGTGTCCAGTTAGACTAAACAATAAGTGGTGTAGCACGAACAACAAGGAGTCAGCGATGACTAAAAAACCCAATAACGCTATCAGCTTATTTGTCTTATCTGTGTTTTCGGTGGCTGTCTTCAGTTCAGCTCACGCTACTGTCAACTGTGCCGGTTACTTACCCTCTAGTTATTTTCAGCGTATCGAGTCGAATAAAAAATTGACAGGCAAATTGATCGAACAAACAGATGGCACGCAGCAGCTACAAAACGCCGATGGCAAAGTCATTATAGAGGGTCTCACCAATGCTCATATAGTGATGGATAAATATGTGTTAGGGCAGCGGCTTGATCGCAGTGACAACCGCCATGCCGCAAAAAACTACGGTGTCGTCAATACTGCTGGCAAGACAATCGTGCCTTTTAAGTATGATGATATCCAAACACAACCGGATATTGCTACCAGCTTTATTGTAAGTGTCAATACAGAGAATGGAGCTGTCAAACAAGGTATTGTCAATCGTCATGGTGAGTGGGTGTACCCGCTAACCGATGCTAATATTCAGCACGCGCATTACGATTCTCACTACGATCAAGATTATTTTATAGTGACTCATTCTAGCGAAAAGTTAAGTGATCAAAGACAGACTGGGCTGCTTGATGACCGAGGTTATTGGGCAATTATGCCGCAGTATGATGCGATTCTTCCTCTCAATGCTTGTACTGGTCAGCTGTTGTATATGCAAGTAAATTTGCAAAATAAGAGTGCGCTTATTGACCAAAACAACGATATCATCATCCCATTTGCACCCAATCAGCATATAGAGTCTTTTAATAATGCCACCAGTCCATTACTTTTCCTACGTAGTACGTTAATGACTGGCAGTACGGCGACGGGAATGAGTGAAGACATTCAAGATGAGATTATCAGTGCTCAAATCATCGATGCCAGTGGCAAACGGCTTATTGCTTCGGAATCACCGATCAGGAAGCTGCTGTATCATCAGCTTTATACCTATAAGCAAGCTGGAAAATACGGTCTACTTAATGATCAAGGCGATGTCGTTCTAAAACCACAATTTGATAGCTATCGTGATGAAGGAGAACAGGTCCGGTTCGAGGAAAACGGTAAGCTTATCCCTTTAGAGCGTTTATTGGATTAAACGCAGCGTTTTTGCTTTATCGCACCCGACCCTTTCTTGTCTTTACTTTTATTAGATAACAAAAAACCACCGTTATGAACCGACCCCCATAAGTTGTGTCCAACTTATGGGGGTCGGTTCATAACGGTGGTTTTTTTACATACATAAACTTATATATTTATTTTTACTCAGTGTTCACTTTTACTTAGTCACTAGACCACTGAGCTCACTCATGAGTACGGACAGCGTTGAGAGGCTAACTTGACTGTTTTCATCATTACTATGAAGGTCATCAAGTTTGTGCATCTCGCTCTCTACCGATGCCAACTGATCTAAATGGCGTGAACGCCATTCACTAAACGCTTGCTTCGCATCTGGTTTTGACAGAACTGCATCCATCAGTAGACGCAAGCTACGTGATAACTCATTCACGAGTGCATGGCGTGCACGGCGATCCCAATAGTCTTGCTGCGGTAAGCTTGCAATATTTTCCATCATCCAATCTAGTTGCAATACTTGATACGCTTCAAAATATAACGTTGCAATCTCATCGACAGGACGCTCATATTGCTCGGCCAAAATGGCTGCATCAAGTGCATCAACATGATATGGCAGCATAGCAAACAACGCTGCATCCGTGTTAGACAGCGCTTTGTCCATCAGGCTTGTGGTATCTTCTTGTAGATACTGAGCAAATTGCTGCTCAATAAAACCGCCTGCCTTGGTGAGTTTTTCTACACTATTACTAAAGCGACCAATCATATCAGTGACTTGCAAATCTTGACCAAAGGCATTGATAAACCAAACGATACCACGCTCAAGCGCATCACGCAGACGCAGCTCAAGCGTTAACAGTAACTTAGCATCGACTTGATTGTCCAGCGCTTCTAGGGTCTTCCAAGCTTTTGAGACATTAAAGACATCACGGCTGATTGCATAACCCCGAATAATGGTTGCCAATGATTGATCTGTTTCCTCAAAAAGGCGGAACAACGCTTCAATACCTAAGCGGTTGACCACACTGTTGGTTAAATAGGTACTGATGATTTCACGATGCAAACGGTGCTCAGTCATCTCATCAAAGAAGCGTGAGGCCAGCTCATCAGGGAAGTACTTACGCAGCTCGTTGATGAAGTACGGATCATCTGGCAGGTCAGACAACAGCAAGTTGTCATAAACCCACATCTTACCATAAGCCATGACGACGGCTAACTCAGGATTGGTCAGACCAGTATCCACTTTTTGACGTTTGACAATTTCTTCGTCTGATGGTAGATACTCGATTGCACGGTCAAGACGGCCTTCACTTTCTAACATCTGAATGAAACGTTGATGTTCGCTCAAATTTGCGGAGGCAAGAAGCTGGCTCAGCTCAATCGCTTGTGGTTGTAAGTAGTTCTGGCGTAACACGAGCTCGGCCACAGTGTCAGTCATGCTTTCTAACAGCTCATTACGCTGTTTTAAAGTCATATCACCTTGTTCGACGACTTTACCAAGCAAGATTTTGATGTTGACTTCGTGATCTGAGCAGTTAACGCCGCCTGAATTATCGATAGCATCGGTGTAAATACGGCCACCTTTTTGGGCGTATTCGATACGTCCTTGCTGGGTAAAACCTAAGTTGCCGCCTTCACCAACGACAGCTGCACGTAGCTCATTGCCATCGACACGTAGCGCATCATTCGCACGGTCACCGACATCGGCATGAGTTTCGTTAACGCTTTTGACATAGGTGCCAATACCGCCATTCCAGATCAGATCAACAGGTGCCCGCAGTAAGGCACTGATCAAATCGTTGGGTGCAAGGCTGTCCTCATTAATATCAAACAGTGCTTTCATTTCCGCACTGATCGGGATGGTTTTGTCTTGACGAGAAAATATACCACCGCCTTGACTGATCAAGGACGCTTCATAATCTGCCCATGACGAGCGTGGCAGCTCGAACAAGCGGGCGCGCTCGGCATATGAAGTCGCCGTGTCTGGATTGGGATCGATAAAGATATGTAGATGGTTAAAGGCTGCAACCAGCTTGATGTGGTTTGAGAGCAACATGCCATTACCGAACACATCACCGCTCATATCCCCAATACCAACCACGGTAAAGTCATCACGGTTTTGAATGTCCATACCGCGCATACGGAAATGACGCTTAACAGACTCCCAACCACCACGTGCGGTGATACCCATTGCTTTATGGTCGTAGCCTACCGAACCACCTGAAGCAAAGGCATCATCTAGCCAAAAATTGTACTCTGCCGCCAAGGCGTTGGCGATATCAGAGAAAGTGGCTGTCCCTTTATCAGCAGCAACCACTAAGTACGGATCGTCTTCATCATGGCGTACCGTATTGGCTGGCGGGACAATATTGCCATCGACAATATTATCGGTAATATCAAGCATACCGCGTAAGAACGTCTGATAGCAGGCGATACCCTCGGCTTGGAATGCTTCACGGCCATCTGCCATGGTTTTATTTTTGACAATAAAGCCGCCTTTTGAACCCACAGGGACAATGACTGCATTTTTGACCATCTGTGCTTTGACCAAACCCAGCACTTCGGTACGGAAGTCTTCCATACGATCTGACCAGCGCAGACCACCACGCGCAACTTTACCACCCCGTAAATGGACGGCTTCAACACGCGGTGAATAAACAAATATCTCAAACATGGGTTTGGGCAGTGGTAGGTTTGGAATGTCTGCTGCCAAGAATTTAAACGACAAACGATCTTTACGTCGACCATTGCTATCAGTTTGATAGAAGTTGGTGCGTACCATGGCGTTGATTAAGTCTAAATACCAGCGCAAAATACGGTCTTCATCTAAACTATCGACGTCTGCAAGTGCCGCAGTAATCTGCTCGTAGATTTGCGCCGTTTTCTCTGTGCGTTCGTCTTCACTGTGTTTAGGGTTCATACGCGCATCAAACAAACGGCCTAGGGCCACACTAATATCGCTATTTTTTACGACAGTTTGTTGAATGTAAGTACTAGAGAACGGTGCTTTTGCTTGCATCATATAGCGTGATAATGCCCGTAGTACCACCACATCATACGTATCTAGGTTAGTCGTCAACACCAGCTCATTAAAGGAGTCGCTTTCGACCTGTCCCGCCCAAATCTGCTTGAGACTGTCTTCAAACTGACCCCGCACCACTTGCATGTTAACGGTATCGACATGCTCTAACGTCAGCTCATACTCTTGCATCCAAATAGGCTGTTCTGGTAGGTCAAACTCGTAAGTTTGGGCTGAGATGACCGATACTCCGAAGTTTTCGAGAATTGGCAGTACTTTGGACAAGATCACAGGTTGTTCACGACCATACAGTTTTAGATGTAACTGATTGCTCGCATCTCCTGTCGATTGATACAAGTGCCAAATCATCGGCTGCTCTGCTGTCAGTCCAGCCAAGCGTTTGGTGTCCTCAACGGCGGTACGGGCATCAAAACGCTCTTGATACGCCGCAGGAATATAATTTAAAAAGCGACGGTTCAAAGCGTTGGCTTGCTGCTCACCCACGTTGTCGAGCAACACTTTTTGGTAGCTATCGCTCCACGATTGCATAAGTGCAGACAGCTTGGCTTCAAGCGTGGCTGTATTAACGTCTTTTACTTGACCTGGCACCGTACGGACATGTACATGAACACGAGCGTGAGCAGATTCATTAAATTCAGTGGTAAAGCCAGATGATGTGCCGCCATAAGCTTCTTTTAGCACATTCTGTACTTTGATACGCAGTTCAGTATTGAACTTGTCGCGCGGAATATAAACCAAGCACGAGACAAAACGCTGATAGTGATCGATACGGCTGAACAGACGCAAGCTCTTTTTGTCTTGTAATTGACTAATGCCAGACACGATAGGATACAGCTCTTCAACGCTGGCTTGAAATAGATCATCACGTGGCAAGGTATTGATGACGTGCATCAGTTTATGGTGGGCATGACCATCACGTGGTAATTCGGCCATCATCATAATCTGGTTGGCTTTTTCACGTAATAGCGGTATTTGCTGCACGGTAAGTTGATACGCTTGTGACGTCAGCAGACCAATAAATCGATATTCACCGACCAGCTTGCCGTTGTCATCAAATTTATGAATACCCAAAAAATCCATATATACAGGACGGTGTACTGGCGATACGCGGCTTGATTTAGAGAGCATCAACACGCGCGGCTCAGTCAATAGCTGCTTTAACACTTTAGGCAGTTGGCTAAAGCTCTCTGACAATTTATCTTCTTCAGCCCCGCGTAATAACCCAAGGCCACTATTGCCAATAGCAAATAAATCTAAATCCGCAGGTTCGCCATTGACATCCACCTCAACCGACTGGCCCCCTTCTAATCTATATTCACGGTAACCCAAGAATATAAAATGATCGTCTAATATCCAATCTAAAAACGCTTGGATCTCCTGCTGGGAGTAAAATACTTCGGGCAGCGGTTTTTTTGATAGCTCCGTTTTAATGTCGGTCAGCTGCGCACGCATCTGTTTCCAATCACCAACGACGGTATCGAGTGTCGCAATTTTGGCCAACAGCATTTGTTGTAGCGCCTCCAAGTCATCATTGTCTTGGTAAGCGATTTCACAGTGAATCAATGAAAAATGAGAGGTGGCACTTTCATGTGCGCCTTCGATATGAGTAATGTTCCCATCATCATTACGCTCAACGCTGACAATGATGTTGTAAGTACGATGCACATCGATGCCTTCCGCTTCAAGGCTCATCAAAATCGTATCAACTAAAAACGGTCTGTCATATGCCACAATTTGAATCACGGTGTGCGAGCTGTGAAAATGTTGTTCTTCTGCTTTTGGATTTAGCACAGACAACTGCGGCTTACTGCCATCATAGGCTTTGAGGAGCGTAAAATGATGGAGCGCCATACCTGCTAAGTCAGCATTACTGATTGTTTTTGCCGTCTCTTGGTGTAGCGGCTGGTAATAACTATGAATAAAATGGTCAAACAACGATTTGTCTTTTTGTACATAACTGGTAGCAATATCGCTTATCTGGCTGATGCGCTCTTTTGCGATACTGAGAGAGTTTGGCATGTCCTTCGTCCTTTTTTACAGGTTTGGTTTATCATGTATTTATTTGATTTTATTAATCTGTATTATCTGCTAATACCGCATGAATGTGTTTCATACTATTGATGCGGGAAAGCAATCAATCCATTTACGTAAATTATTCTATTTTTTTTTGCTTTTTGAAGTTTTTCTCCTTATTTTACTCTTATATTTTAAGAATATTTAGCAATCAGGATTTAATACCATTAATCTAGTGAAGTTTAACGCACCTAAGGCGCGAGCTAAAGCGTACAACATCATTTCATGAATCAGCAACATGCCGATAACATTTACTAATGAGACAGGCATTTAGCTTGACAGGTTATTAACTGCTGGCGGGTGGATACTCATGGCAATCGTCATGAATTTTTTGTTAGAATACGCGGGTGCATTTAAGAGTGTGTGACTTACTTACTATTAACTTTAACGCTAAGGGCAAGACGTATGATGAATATTTTGGTGATTGGTTCAGGTGGTCGTGAACACGCACTAGCATGGCAGTGTGCAAAAGATGACCATGTAAAAAATGTCTACGTTGCGCCGGGTAATGCTGGTACTGCCCTTGAACCTAAATGCCAAAACATTGTGTTAGAGTCTAGCCAAGATAACGCCAATGAACATAGTGCGGTTATCGAATTTTGTCAAAACAATGCTATTGATATGGTCATCGTGGGACCAGAAGCGCCTTTAGTCACGGGTATTGTCGATGCTTGCCGTGACGCTGGTATTAAAGCGTGGGGGCCAACGGCGTATTGTGCTCAGTTAGAAGGCTCAAAGACCTTTGCCAAAGAATTTATGGCACAAAACAACATTCCAACGGCGACTTACCAGGGGTTTACGGATGCGGCGGCGGCCAAAGCGTATATCGATGAGCAAGGCGCCCCAATCGTTATCAAGGCAGATGGGCTTGCGGCGGGTAAAGGCGTCATCGTTGCAGAGACTGTCGAACAAGCGTATGACGCAATTGATGATATGCTTGCGGATAACAAATTTGGTGATGCTGGCAGCCGTGTGGTTATCGAGCAGTTCTTACAGGGGGAGGAAGCGAGCTTCATCTGTATGATTGATGGTGAAAATATCTTACCCATGGCGACCAGTCAAGATCATAAACGTGCCTTTGAAGGGGATACAGGACCGAACACGGGCGGTATGGGTGCCTACTCTCCTGCACCAGTCGTGACGCAAGAGGTTCATAACAAAGTAATGACACAAGTGATCCAGCCAGTGGTTGATGCGATGAAAGCGTCAGGTCACCCTTATACGGGATTTTTATATGCAGGTTTGATGATTGATCAGGCAGGTGATCCTTATGTTATTGAGTTTAACTGCCGCTTTGGTGACCCAGAGACACAGCCTATTTTGATGCGTTTGCAGTCGTCGATGGTAGATTTGGTCGCCCAAGGGCTGGCAGGTCAATTGCCTAGTAGTGCCAAATGGGATACGCGCCCTGCTCTTGGTATCGTCGTTGCCTCAAAGGGTTATCCAGAAACCTCATCAAAAGGTGATGTCATTGCTGGCTTGCCAGAACTTGATACCAGTCACGCCAACGCTGTTAAAGTATTCCATGCTGGCACCGCATTTTCTGATAATAGCGCCGTAGATAGTGAGCAGGAAGTGGTCACTAATGGTGGACGGGTGTTATGCGTGACAGCCCTAGCAGACAACATTTCTGATGCTCAACAAGCCGCACTAGCCGTCACAGGAGCAATCAGTTTTGATGGTGCGCAGTATCGTCGTGATATCGGACATCATGCCATTGCCCGTGAAAATGCTTAACAAATTGTGATTCATTCGGCTGATTAAGCGGTTAGTGTGCCTCGACTGTGTTGCTAAATAATTCTTACCTTATGGTGTTTGACCTAGCTTGATGCTAGGTCTTATTTTTTGGTGACGCTTTTTAGGTCATTTTATGTACCACCAATCTTCTGACTGCTGCCTTTTTTAACAACCCCTACGGATATATATACATAGTTGCCTCACTCGTGTGAGCGTCAAAGCACCTATTAATGGTAATCACTTAACAATTGTATATTTAATATCTAGCAATACTCAAATGCATACCATGGCTTACAAAGTAACTGCTATCAGCCAGCTTAGGCTCATCAACCAAATGGGCTTTATATGGTACAATTTTGTACTTGTACATCGCATCTCCCTTGTATTGTAGGTTTCGAACCCGCAAATCAATAGCAACTGGATGAATGATTATATTTATGGCAAATGATACGTCTAAACCTTCTAGCAACAAGCAGTCAATTGATAATTTAAAAACCTCAGGATTTGAGCGTCGAATGTCGATTGCCAAAACCTCCCTGAATATTGGTCGTCGTTGGGCGGGTAATAGTGTGTCTGGTATGTTCTTAAATAAAGAGGCACGTACCGCGCGTAATCAGGCATTTATGGAAGCACAGGCTAATTATCTTGCATCAGAGCTTGGTAAGTTGAAAGGTTCAGTCGTAAAGATTGGCCAAATGCTAGCGATTTATGGTGAACACATCTTGCCACCTGAAATCACACGTGCTCTGCAAACGCTAAATGATGACACAGCGACATTATCATGGCCGACAATTGAGTTAACGTTACGCGAGTTGTTGGGTGAAAAGTTAAATGAGCTGGATGTTGACCCTACCCCTATTGGAACCGCCTCCCTTGCCCAAGTCCATCGTGCCACAGTCATTGCAACTGGCGAACAAGTTGTACTAAAGATTCAATATCCAGGTGTCGCAGATGCTATTAACTCGGATCTTGCGCTGTTTAAACAGCTGTTAAAAGTCAGCAACATCGTTCCACAAACCCGTTCGCTTGATGCTTGGTTTGAAGAGATACGTGACCTACTCCATCATGAAGTCGACTACGAAGCAGAAGCGATGACCACAGAGCGCTTTTATGACCGTTTGAGTCATGATCCTCGTTATGTGGTTCCTAAGATTAATCGTACTTATTCAAAAAAACGCTTACTATGTATGTCTTATGAACCAGGTATTACCGTGGTCTCTGAGGCGCTGCAACTATTGCCTCATGAACGCCGTAATGCGATCGGGCAAGCTGCCATTGAAGTCATGATGAAAGAAATTTTCGTTTGGGGTGAGATGCAAACGGATCCAAATTTTGGTAACTATCTGGTTCGTGTTAGTGACAGTGATGATGGTATTGATAAATTAGTGTTGTTAGATTTTGGTGCTATCCGTGAGTTTGATAATCATTTATTAACCATCGCTCATGGTTTGCTAAAGGCGGGCTACCGTCATGACCATCAAGCCATGAAGCTTGCAATGAGAGGCTATGACTTTTTTGATAGTATGAGTGAAAAAGTCCGCTCTGACATTGCTTCGTTATTTTTGTTAGCCACTGAACCCTTCAGTGATCCCGCGACAAATCTAAATATTCCTGCTGATTGTTTGGATAAAAACAATCGTTATATTTGGGCAAATAGTAAATTGCATTCACGCCTTTCCTCTGCGGCTACCCGAGCGATGCAGTCTTTTGAGTTCAATCTTCCGCCAAAAGAGTTTATGTTTATCAGCCGTAAGTTTATCGGTGCATATACTTTTTTGACGGTATTAGATGCATATACTGATTCTAATAAGTTGGTAAAACCTTATTTATAATGATGTTCACTGAGCGATTTTTTGACCGTCTTTTAGGGGCGGTCTTATTCTTTATTAAATTTTTTGCTTAGGCTATTTTATATTTATAGGAATCTTATATGGTCTTATTGTTTATTGTAAACATTACTTAGGCCAATTTTTCAACTTACAATACAGTCTGCCAGTCATCAAATCTCGTTTTATAACCTTCTGGCTTATGCATATTAAGCTCCCAGCATGCTTCTCCACGCGCCAAATACTTCACTTCAAAATGCGTCCGCTGGCTATCATCTGGCACTCGCTGCCGCGTATTTGGTAACCCCCAAACCTTAGTTGCTTGCTGCTCAGCATTGTCCAAATACGCTTCAATATTGGTTACTAGTGTCACTTCACCGTCTACTTGTAAGCGTGACAATAAGAACTCAAAAAAAGGCATATTTAACCACTGTTGATTCGGGTTTTGCTGTTCAGGGTTGGGATAAAGGATAAAAATTTTAGCCACACTGCTAGGCGCGATAGCATGAACAATCCAGGCAATTGCATCAGCATGAATGGCATCTAGATTGGATGAATTTTGCCGTGTCGCCAATTTTGAGAAAGCCTCAAACTTATTACGCGTACGCTCAATAGCAATCAGATGTTTATCAGGGTTTTGTACTGCAAAGCCAAGAGCATGCTTGCCCTTCCCTGCACCAATCTCTACCACCAAAGGCACATTGTCTTTATTTTTACCGATGATGCTTGGCGTGATAAAGTCACGCGGTGCCGAGAGCTTCTCTGGTTGAAATGCACGCTTTTGCTGGTGCGTAAGCTCGCTACTGTCTGTCATCTACTGTCCTTAAAGTTTTTGTCTTTTGCCATTATTCAGCCCATGCTATTATATAGTCAATCCACCTCAATAGTAATATAGCGATCGCGGCTACCCTGTTATCTATCGTCATTTAGACAAGGAGGGACAAGCCATACCAACGCTATTCGCTGGTCACACCAATTGTTCAAGCAACCTTAAGGATACGCTCACCCCTATTATGACTGACTCTACCCCCAATACCTCACCCAAAACCTATCCTTGTCCACGTTGCGGCACTCAGACGGCATGGCAGGACAATAAATATAAACCATTCTGTAGTAGTCAATGCAAACTGATTGACTTAGGTGCGTGGGCAAATGAAGACTACACGTTACCTGCTGAGACTACCCCCTTCTCTGACGAACTATAACCCATACTTTTAATTGATCTATCACACCAAGGATATTTATATGTCTGCTACTTACCTGATGCCTACTTATAACCGTCAACCAATTAGCTTTACACGTGGTTCAGGCAGTTGGTTGTATACTAAAGATGATACCCCTTATTTAGATGCGTTGACTGGTATCGCGGTGTGCGGATTGGGGCATTGCCATCCACAGGTAACCGACGCCATTCAGCAGCAAGCAGCCACCTTGGTACATACGAGTAATCTATTCGGTATCGATTGGCAAGAGCGGGCTGGAGAAACGCTTTGTACTGCCGCCCAAATGGACAGCGTTTTTTTTGCCAACAGCGGGGCTGAAGCAAACGAGGCGGCGTTAAAGCTTGCCCGTCTATACGCGCATCAGCAAGGCTTTAAACGTCCCAAAGTGATCGTTATGGAGCAATCATTCCACGGTCGTACGTTGTTGTCTTTGTCAGCCACTGCCAATCCAAAAGCACGTGAAGGATTTTACACGTTGGATGCAGACTTTATCCGCGTACCGTTTGGCGATGTCGCAGCGATTAAACAAGCCGCGCAAGATCATGATGATATTTGCGCGGTCTTTGTGGAGCCTATTCAAGGGGAAGGCGGTCTCAATACCGCTGCCAATGGTTTTACGTATCTTGAAGAGCTACAAGCAGAATGTGAGACTCACAATTGGCTGTTTATGCTTGATGAGGTGCAGACAGGTAATGGACGTACGGGTAAATACTTCGCGTATCAGCATAGTAACGCTCGGCCTGACGTACTGACAACGGCTAAAGGGTTGGGTAACGGCTTTCCAGTTGGTGCTTGTATGGTACGAGGCCGCGCCAATGGCTTATTTGGAGCGGGCAGCCATGGATCTACTTATGGTGGTACGCCACTGGCAAGTCGTGTGGTACATAGTGTCTATGAAGTATTAGCAAATAGTGACATTATGGATAATGCGGTCCGCGAAGGATTATTCATTCGAGAGACTATCGTTGATGCATTAGGACAATACGGGGTTAGTAGCCGCGGTGCTGGGATGATGATTGGTATCTCATTACCTGAAAACGTGGACTGTCGTCAGCTGGTTGATCGTGCGCGTGATGAACAAAAAATGATCATTAACGTCACTGGCGGTCACGTTGTGCGCTTACTACCGCCGCTTAATATGAGCCGTGATGAGAGCACACAGGTGGCTGAGCGTTTAATTGATTTGTTAAAGCCATCTTTTTAAAGCGATTTTTGACGTCTGTTACCTCCTAATGTTAAAAAAGCCTATAGATTTGCATGATCTATAGGCTTTTTACTTATTACTACTTACACGCGATGAGCGTGTAGTGTGATCAGCGCTTAATTAGCATGAAAGTACTTTTTCAATACTTCTAAGCAGCGCGTAATTTTAGCCGGCTGCTGTTCGCGATTTAAAGTAACCGCATATAATACAAAACTTGGCAGCTGATAACCCGTCAACACCTCAACCAGTTCTCCGTTTTCAAGCTCTTTTTTGATATCCATCTCCATCATTCTCACCAAACCGTGACCTTCTTTGGCCAACGTGGTTGCCATAAAAACGTTATTGGTATAAATGCGTGAGTTCATTTTGGTGCGTGTTTTTTTACCAGTTTCTGTTTGAATCAGATCAATCTGGTTGGCGTCTTTCATGATTTCAATACAAATCAGCTGATGATCGGCCAAATCTTTAGGTGTTTGCAGTTTGGTATGCTGGCGTAGATACTGGGGTGAGGCGACAAGCATTTGACGTACATCTGTCAACGGATGACTACTTAAGCTAGAATCATTGATCGTTGGGCTCATCCGAATCGCAATATCAATACGCTCATCAATCATATCGATATAATGATTGTCTGCCAGATAGGTGATACTGAGGTCATCATGGGCAGCCATCCACGTAGATAGAGCGGGTAAAATGTGGTTGACGCCAAGCTCAGGAGTGGTCGCTACACGTAAACTACCAGCCAGCTCATCACGTAGCTGATTGACTTTAATTCGACCCTGCTCGGCCGCACTGACCACATCTTTTGCAGCCTCATAAAAACTTTCACCAGCTTCTGTTAAGCTCAGCTTACGAGTTGAGCGATGCAACAGCACCACGCCAAGCTCATTTTCTAATGAGCGGATTTGCTGACTGACTGCACTGGTTGTAATGCCAAGCTCACGAGCGGAGCCACTGAAAGAACCATGTCCAACCACACTGGCGAACACGGCCATACCGCGTAAATTATCCAACATATTCTCACCTAAGCTGCATTTCAATTTTTAATATAACTTAACCATTATAACGGACTTTAAATTGTCTTACAGTTACTAAATACGCGACTTTTCTTTAAGTAAGTTTATTTAATAATCCATAAAACTAAAAATATCAAGACGATACCGTAACATCGTCTTGATATTTTATATAAAAATTTTGATTGCGAACTATATAAGCTTTCTAGTAAATTTAACAATAAATTTTTTGACTGCTTAATACAGTTGCACCTTACCCATTTTGCCTTCGCCCCGCTCAGTCAAATACTGCATTACTGGTGTATTTAGCAATTTAGACTCTGCCACCGTTTTGGCTTGTAATAAACGTTTTTGTTGACGGCGTTCAGGTGTCTTATCATCAGCTTGCATGATACTACCATCAATGCGTAAATCAATCTTTGCTTGGGTAAATTGTTGTTGCAGCTTTGCAGCTAACTGCTGAAAGGTGGTTTGTAGATGCCGGCTATCCACACTCGTCACGAAGGTTGCTTGGCCATTACACAGACCTGTCACCATACCTTGACGCGCAAGTGCCAATTCATCTTGAGCCAACACGTCAGATTCACGAGCCGTTTGTAGCCAGTAATCCCACTTCTCTGGTGTCCACTCACCTGTCAACTCTTGCGGTGGACAACGCAGCAAAGTACGAGGATCATCGTCAGTATGAGTGACTAACTGAGAATCATTTGCGTCAGGTTCAACAACTGGTTCAGGTTCAACAACTGGTTCAGGTTCAACAACTGGTTCAGGTTCAACAACTGGTTCAGGTTCAACAACTGGTTCAGGTTCAACAACTGGTTCAGGTTCAACAACTGGTTCAGGTTCAACAACTGGTTCAGGTTCAACAACTGGTTCAGGTTCAACAACTGGTTCAGGTTCAACAACTGGTTCAGGTTCAACAACTGGTT
>Ga0208300_100198_pt1 | contig 57827 bp, 52 predicted proteins | sample 23_taG_FD_184096 | JGI IMG/M metagenome (GOLD analysis project Ga0208300, IMG submission 184096) | Marine viral communities from Cariaco Basin, Caribbean Sea - 23_WHOI_OMZ (SPAdes) (version 2) | ecosystem: Environmental > Aquatic > Marine > Oceanic | place: Caribbean Sea: Cariaco Basin...
GCTCTTTAGCTATTGGTAGTCTGAACTCTACACTCTACTCTAATCGCCCCGAGTGTCAGCTATGTGGTTGCCGAATCCCCCCGTTACTCTTGATAACCTCTGATGCGGCCAACCCTTGACTGTTAACGAGTGCCGATGGGTGATACTCTCTCGCAAAATATAGCTTTCTACAGGCGGACTCTCGGACTACCCCGCTCGACAACTGTCCAATTTCGGACAGTTAAAACCAGACATTTTTTCTGAGCTTGGAGTTCGCATAGTAAACTGTGAAACTGGAAAATAAGCAGTTGGAGCAGCGGTCATTCTGTCCAGTTAGAGCCATCGCCAACCTGACAAATGTGTGCCCAAACCTGGGATAAATCGTGTAACTAGCGGTGTTAAAAGAATTTTTTTGAGCTTCCGCCCGGCCTGCAAGTTACTGACGAACAACGATTTAGACCCACCGACCTCACTCCAAACCGACCCCAATCGGCGCCCTCCGGAGGCGGAGGTCAGAGGTTCGAATCCTCTCGGGCGGGCCATAGATTTCAAGGCCTTACGTGTAAGCGTAGGGCCTTTTTATTGGGTGGGCGAAAAATCGGCAGCCGGAAGTCAGCCCTTCGCAAACTCCAGATACCGGCTGGCGGCCTGTTTTTTCTCGTCTTGGCTACTTAACAACTCCAGCCGTAGCCGGTCGATAATACGCATGTAGTCGTCTAAGGGTGAGTCCTGCTTTCCTGCATTTTTGGTTTCTTCAATAAAGGCTTTTTGCTTTTCTCGAATCTCGTTAAGCTTTTCCAACGCTCCGCGAATGGCCTCGATACGCGCACCCAAGAGCCCACCAATTTCGCCCTCGCCTTCACTACCTTCTGGTATGGCGGCACCGTTGCTGCCAATACGCTGAACTGCCGGCGGGACTTCTTCCGTATTCTGCTCTGCCAAGGTGATTTCTTCGAGCGTGCGAACTTCGCCCCCTGTCGTCAGGTAGATACCAGAGGCCTGTATCTGCCCCAAGGGAATGCCTTGCCGATTCGTCAGGGTAAAGCTGTCTTCTGCGCTACCTACATACAATGCTTGCACGCCCACTTCCGCTAGCGACTTTAGCGTTTCAGAGCCATCAGCCGCTTGCACCCACACAGACAGTGAAGAGAACATGTCGTCGTTGGCATCAATCCACTGGTTGCCGTCGTCATCAAACCTTGCAAGTTCACTGAAGCCCGATCCACTTTGTGGCCCAAACAGCTCCGTGCCGTCGTCCACTTCGCCGTTGCCATTTCGATCAAACACGAGATAACCACTGCCACTTCCGAGGCTAGCGAACTGCGCGGTTTCTCCGTTTCCTTCCATATCGAATTCGAAAAGCGTGTCGGTTAACTGTGCGGTGGCACTGCCAAAGTTAATCACCAATGGATCCGTCATCGGACGCTCTTCAATTCGCAAGTTTTCGGAGTATTCGTAGGTTTGCGATTGCGACTGGCGAAGCGACAGGGTGAAATCAATGGATTCACCATTCTCAAGTGAAATGCTTCCGGTAGAGGTAAACGACCGGGTTTCACTTTGCGAATAGAACATGTAGCGGTTCGCTTCAATGGACATACTGCCGCTCGCTTGGGCGGCGGCATCACCGCTCAAGGCGGCACGACCTATGCTGAGAGCCTGCTGGCCACGGAGGAATAAATCGCTGGTCTTCTCCACTATTTCAGCACTGGAATACACTGCATTACGATCGCCACCGCTGACTGTACCGGAGCTCGTAAACCCAAGGCGTTCCTGGCTGTTGTAGCGATAACTGGCATCACGCACAAGATTAAGCTGTCTGCCGCCACCCTGCGCATCGGCAAGGCCGCTGGATAGGGACTGCTGGTTAATCCGTAGCTGGCTTTGGCTAAAAGCCGTCTCTTGGCGTGAGTTTCCCTGAAGAAAGGAAATTTGGCTGGATATAATCATGACGGCTGCTTACCTCAAAGCTTATTAGGTACCTACTCGCATATCGGCAGGTGCCCTATAAACTTGAGCAATTTATATACAATCGCTAAGCACAGCTGAGCTTATTCCAACGCAGTGGATACGCCTAGCTGGGTAAGTGCGTGTCAATCAAAAAACTGGCGGGTGAACTCAATCCTCCGGCGGGCGAGCCTCAGCTTGCCTTTGCGCTCCAATTCCTTGAGCAGTCGACTTATTACCTCTCTGGCAGTACCCAGCTCTGTGGCAAGCTCTTGATGGGTAATCATGAGAAATCCCTGCCCAGCCCTGGCTTCTAGCCAGCAAAAAAGACGTTCATCCATACGTCGAAATGCCACTTCCTCTACCAAAAGCATCAAATCGTTTAGGCGACGACCGTAGGAATCCATAATGCCGCTCCGAAAACCCGCTGACTGATCCATCAGGCGGTCGAAAACAGCTCTCGGCATCATGAACACTTCCGTGTCTTCTTCTACGACGGCTTCTGCCCTAAAACCCTCGCCCGTCATCAGACACCCTATGGACAAGGTACAGATTTCATCTGCACCCATTCGATAAAGCACTATATTGTTGCCGGACAACCCGGTCATTTGAACCCTTACGACTCCGCTCAACACAAGGGGAAGACCAGAACAGGGCTCTCCCGCACGAAACAAAATTTTTCCATGCTCAAAATGCATGGTCTGAAAGACACTCAATATCTCGCTGCGCAAACTCTCCGGCAACGTATCAAAAATGCTATGGCGCACCCTCGGGACCCTCATAAAAAACGCACCTTGGTTATCAAAGTTGGCAGGAGCTTGTGTGACTTTATCACTGACGGGGTTTCGTAGTCGGCGCTACACTTTTTATATCGTCTCTCACCCACACTGGAGTGTATACAATGAGTATCAATATGGGATCAGCAGATCGTGTCATTCGAGCTCTTGTCGGCGTTTTACTTCTGTCACTCGTTTTCTTTGGCCCGCAGACACCCTGGGGCTGGATTGGGATTATCCCGCTAGTAACCGCTGCGGTCGGCAATTGTCCTGCTTACTCACTGCTCGGCATAAAGACCTGCAAAAAAAGATAATAAAACGGATCTAGAGAAAGGTGTAAAACGACCAAAGTACCGTTACAGGGTGAAAGCAAGCCTACAACCGCCTAACTCTGCAGTCTAAAGCGGTGGCCAATTTGGAGGCCAACAGCTAATGGCAGTCGGTATCTAAAATCTCTTTGAGGAGCTTTTCCATGTTCAAATCCATTAAAGCTTTGGCCGCGGCCACACTGATTGCCGCCGTACCTTTCGGTGTCCAAGCCAACAGCCATAACGGCAGCGTTGAAGAAGTGCTGGTAATTCTGTCCAGCGATTCCCTGCAAACCCAAGGCATGGCCATGGTTCTTTCAAACACCATGGCCCAGCAAGGGGCCAAGGTAAACCTACTACTGTGCGACCAAGCCGGGGATCTGGCGCTGAAGTCATACGAAGCGCCGGTGCTCAAGCCAAAGGATGTGACCCCGGGGCAAATGCTACGAAGCCTTCTCAAGCAAGGCGGCCAAGCAAAGGTTTGTGCGCTGTACCTGCCCAACAGCCCGTATAGTAAAGACGACCTGATTGACGGCGTCGGCGTTGCCATGCCGCCTGAAATGTCTGGCCAGATGCTGAACCCGAAAATCAGAACGTTCACGTTCTAAATACGTGGTCGCCCGATCCGGCACGCGCCGGGGGCGACCTGCATCGAAGATAGCTAAAGACGCTAAGTGTGCTCTTCAAGGTCCTCGTAGCCGGTGTCCCTGTTGACGCAACGTCAGAGTCGGTAAGACGATGATCCGAATTACGGACGATAGATTTTCTCAGGGTTGAGCTTCATGGACCATGGCAGGCCGTCGTTCTGCCAGCCGTTCACAATTCTCAGACCTTTCTTCTTGCCTTCTTTTGCACCACTACCCTGAAAGCCGTGATCAATGTATTTCACATTGGTAAAGCCTCGTTCCATCAGGTATTCCGCACTCGGCTTGCCACGGCTGGAACCGGAACGGCACATGGTAATGACCAGATCATCCTTGGTAAGGCCTTTTTCTTTAAGGGCATTTTCCACCTGCGCCGCGAACTCCGGATTCGTGTTCATGGCGAAACGGCCTTTGCCGTCCAGAAAGTCCGAGCGATCAGCAAGTTTGAACGGAATATTTTTGTCGACCAGATCTGTGTAACCGATAAACATGATTTCCACCGGATCCCGCACATCCACGAACAAGACCTCATCCCCCTGCGTCTGAACCATGTCATAGGTTTGCTGTGGAGTCAGGGAAAGAGCTTCTTCTGCCTGCACGCTGAAGCTAATGGCAAAAGTGACAAGCAAGGCAGTCAGTATCTGTTTCATGAGTGTGCTCTCCTGGATTCGGCAATCCCGATGATATTCAGAATACGCCTGTGATACCGGCGCAATCAATAATGGTTATAACCATATCACTTGATGTTTGATCGGAGTCAAAACCTAAAAAAGGGTGCTTGCCGATTGGCAAGCACCCTCCTCTTGACGCCAACCGTATTACAGATTGGTTGTGCGGAAGTAAGAACGGATTTCGTTCCAACCGTGCGCCCTCGAACTTTCGAGTAGAGCATAAATTTAATACAGGGCTTTCTTATTCAGGCGGCTCTGATTTCCAATTGCCATCGCCAATCAGAAATGCATCAATGCGAACAAGAGGGCCTTCAACCCGAATTGAAATGCGGCTGGGAAAGACAGTTTAAGGGTCTACCGCCCATCTTCAGATCTCAGATTCACTTCGATCCTTGAGCAAGCCAACCACCCGGCTTTCCAGCTCATCCGGCGTGACTGATGCTTTCTGTACCACAGCGGCAACCTTCGTTGCGATTGCTCTTGGCACTTCGTACCCCGACAAGATGACAACCGGCACGTCGGGTTGAGACCGATGCAATGTTTCCCACAGCGATAGCCCGTCACCATCCTCCAGTTTGAGATCGAGTAGAATCAGGTCATACGATGTGTGCCGGAGTCGTTCATGGGCTGCACGCAATGTTTCCGCCCTATCCACTCGCGCTACCGCACCCAGCTGGCCTCTCACAACCGCAGCCAGGTCGTCGTCATCTTCTACATGCAGCACTCGTGCGACACTCGACTCTTTCGGCAGGCGGACCTCTGCCCGCGGGAACCGGAACCAGAAACGGGCACCTTCGCCTTCCTGCGACTCAAACCCGATCACGCCACCCATTCGCTCGACCAATTCTCTGGTGACCGCAAGGCCCAAACCGGTGCCACCTTTGATTCGATTGTCAGAAGAATCGGCCTGCGCAAAACGCTCGAAAATGCGACTGCGGAAGACTTCCGGAATTCCGGGGCCGCGATCGACCACACTGATCAAAGCACCGTCTTCGGCATTTGGCTCGCAATGGATTTCTACCGTTTCGCCACGGGGCGAAAACTTGCAGGCGTTCGAGACAAGATTGAACAAAACCTGTAACAGCCGACTGGGGTCAGCATGCACATAGCCGGATGTGTCACCAGTGATCTTCAGTTGCACACCGTAGGGTATGGCGTACCCCTTCATCTGTTCCATGGCCTGAACCAGAATCGTGGACACCTCAATGCGCTGAATCTCGAGATTCATCTCGTTGGCCGATAGTTTGTTCAGATCCAGCAGATCGTTCACCAATTGAATCAAACGTTGCGTATTTTGTTGGGCAATACTCAGCATCCCCCCAATCCGCTCGGGGATTTCGCCCAATGCGCCTCCGGCAATCAATCCCAAAGACCCTGAAATCGAAGTCAGCGGTGTGCGCAATTCGTGGCTAACCGTCGATACAAACTGATTTTTTAGCAGTTCATTTCGTTGGCTTTCAGACAAATCACGGGCGACCAATACCCATCGTTGATCCAGCTCACTGGAACTCAGCACTTGCGTGAGACTCAGCTCCAGCGGCAACGGCTGCTTTCCCGCTATCACAAGTTCTGTATTCCATCGGGCCAGCAATGCGCCTGAGCCATGCTCAGGTATTTCACCTAAACGATCAGTCAGCTCAGGCAAACGGGCATTCAAAGGCGACCCGGTAGCATCGACAGGTAATTCAAAAAGAGTTACGGCAGCCAGGTTATGGCTAATAATACGAGTATCGCTATCCAGTACTAAGACCGCATCTGCCAAAGAATCGAATAGTTTTAAAAGGAAAGCACTGTTTGCCTCCAACTCATCCAACGCGTGATGCTCAACAGTGATATCTTGAATCTGCGATACGAAATGCAGCGGCCGTCGGTCTTCATCCCGAACCAGGCCAACAGAAAGCATCGCGTGCATAACCGAACCATCGCGCCGGTAGTAGCGTTTTTTCATCTGATACTGATTGATGCGACCGTCCAGCAAATCCTGCAGCAATGCCAGGTCGGACTCCAGATCTTCCGGGTGAGTCAAAGTTTGAAAATCTGTCAGCAATAACTTCTCACGCGAATAGCCGAACAGCTTGGTTAAGGCGTCATTTACCTCAACCCAAGCCCCATCCAGCGATACCAAAGCCATGCCCTGTGCGGCGGAATTGAAAGCTTCGCCGAACCGCTCATTAGCAAGCCGTGCGTTTTCTTCAGCGCGGCGCTGATCCGTCACATCAACGGCCATACCTAAAAAGCCGACATCCTCACTTTCGTCACCTTTAAGAGCACTGACAGATAGCTGCACAATTCGATGCTCGCCGTCCTTGCGGATGTAGGTCCATTCTGACGTTTCTGGAACGCCAACCCCTGCAGAAGCGACGAAAACATCGAAGCCCTCTATCCGTCTGCCGAGCTGCTTGGACAATTGCGCTCCCCGTGCAGCCACTTCGGATTCCAGATGAAACAACGACGGCGTGTGACGCCCCACCACTTCGTCGGCGCGATAGCCAAGCAGCACCTCTGCTCCTGGGTTAAAAAGCGAAATGCTGCCCTTGGTATCGGTTGCAATGATCGCAACGCTCACAGAAGCATCAATCACAGACTGAAGATGGGCTCGGGTTTGGTGCAAATCGCTATAGGCATGCCTTAGCTCGGTGATGTCGCTCATGGTTACTACGGCACCAGAAGGCCGGCCGAAAGCATCTACCAAATGTTGGCCATTACAAAGAACCACTCTTGGCGGTTGCCCCTTTGCCCGGATCACCATCTCGGCATTGCGCACTTGCTCCCCGCGCCAGGCTCGTAAGAGCGGTATCTGTTCAGTGGCTAGCAGGCTTTGGCCGTCTGGCCTATACAGATCAAAGTGCTCAGCCCATTGTTCGGGCGGTAACGCGCGCGGATCCACGCCGTGCCACTGTCTGGCTACCTGATTAAACTCGGCGAGATTACCGTCACTGTCACAGGAAACGACAGCGTCCGGCATTGAATCGAGCAGGGTTGATAAGATTCTTGAATTAGCGTCGGTCTGTTGCCGATGGATCCAGTCCTCCAGACGGTCAACGGCTAATCGCGCAAGGCGCTCCAGGCCCTTTTGCTGTTCTTCTGAAAGAGGGTGGCTCGGTGAGCTATCTAGCACGCACATCGTGCCATATGCGTGACCAGAACCATCAAATAACGGAACGCCAGCGTAGTAACGAATACTCGCTTCACCAGTAACTAACGGATTCTCGGCGAAGCGTTCGTCTGCACGCGTATCAAGTACCTCCAGAATACCGGCGTTCTCAATGGCATGAATACAGAACGACTCATCCCAAGCCGTTTTCTGGAAAGAAACGTCCTTGGAAGCCTTGAACCACTGCCGCCCGAAACTCACCAACGACACCACCGCCACCGGTTTACCAGTAATTTGTGCCGCCAGTTCAACAAGGTCATCAAAATGACGATCAGGTGGTAAATCCAGCACTTTCCGGTTCGCCAGTTCGTGGAGGCGCCCCGGCTCGTCATCGTTCAAATCTGCGGTCCAAAAATGATTATCGGCCATTGATCCTCTCAAATACTGCCCTGGCTCTTATTAGAAAACCCCATCGATTCGATCGAATTTACCTATGATTCGCGTCTATTCCCATCATGTTAAGGGACTTTGTTTCTTCAAGCTCCCAACAAAATGGCGATTCATTGCCTCTCTGGAAATATAGACCACCCTGCGCACCGTGCGTGAAGGTGTTCTGTTTTCCCGCAGCATCGATCAATCGAATAGGTACCGTCCAACCAGACGATGCCAGCTCCCTTAGCTCTCTTTAATTTAATCCTAACCATCAACCTCTCATTTGGAAGGACAAGACAATGGACAAGGCCGTTGCTCCTACTGCTGTCGTCACCGGCGCCAGCCGCGGTGTGGGCAGGGGAATCGCTATCGCTCTGGGTCGCGCTGGTATGACCGTGTATGTGACTGGCCGCTCTGCTACCGAGAGCAAAGCTCAGCTTCGCGGCAAAACCTTATCCGGCACTCTTGCAGAAACTGCCCAGGCAATTACGCATGCCGGTGGTAAAGGCATCGCGGTTGCTTGTGATCACGCCGATGATGAGCAGGTGCGCCAGTTGTTCAACCGAGTTGAGCGCGAACAAGGTCACCTGGACCTGCTGGTAAACAATGCCGCCTTTTTGCATGAAAACCTGATTGACCCCGGCCCGTTCTGGAGTAAACCGGCCAACATGGTCGAGATGCTCAACGTCGGCCTGAGGTCCTCGTACATCGCCAGCTATTACGCCGCTCCCTTGCTACTAAAAGCTGCTCGCGGCCTGATCGCCTTTACCTCCTCTTTCGGAGCCGACTGTTACATGCACGGCCCCGCCTACGGTGCTCAAAAAGCCGGAACCGACAAGTTGGCCTTTGACATGGCCGCGGATTTCTCAGAAACAAACGTCGCCACGGCTTCGTTGTGGTTGGGCCCACAGCGCACAGAACGGTCGGCGATTGCGGCTGTAGCACGCGCTGACAAGTACGAGTCGGTTATGGCAAATGCTGAAACGCCCGAATTCAATGGTCGCGTGATTCTCGCAATGCTGAACGACCCACAGCTATCCGAGTTGTCGGGGCAAACGTTAATAACAGCAGAACTGGCGAAGAAGTACGGCATTCAAGACCAAGATGGCCATCAGCCCGTGTCGTACCGGAATATGCTGGGGTCACCACGCAGCTTCCACCCGGCCCGGGTCGAGTAGCGCTCACACCATCTTCATCCATTCTCAAGATACAAAAAAGGAACGCTTACTATGGAACTGAAGCAGCGTATTGCCCGTTTAGAGGCTTTAGAAGACATCCGCGAATTGAAACACCGCTACCTGAACGCATGCGATACCAAAGACGTTGAGGTTATCCGCCAGTGTTTCGCGCCGGGCGATGTGCGTATCGATTTCGGGCCGCTGGGTAGCTTTACAGATCGCGACAGTTTTGTGGCTTTGTTTCAGGAGCTTGCCTGCAATGACCGTGTCATTGATCTTCACCACGGCAGCAACCCGGAAATACAACTAGAAAGCGAGAATGAGGCGGTCGCCCGTTGGGCGCTTTATTACTTTAACCAAGACAGGGAAACCAACGCCACGATGCAGCTGGGCGGCCAATATAGGGATCGTTATCGGCGCATTGAAGGCCAATGGTTCATTGTTGAAACGGAGTTCGATCGGTTTTCAGTGGTGGAGCGTGATGGTTGAGCGTTGAGTGTCCTCCGACCAATTTGCTATAAAAACTGGAATATTATAACATATTATTCTTGTTTGTTATTTGAACAGACATGTGTTTTCTGAAAAGGAGAGCATCATCACTATCAATCAAGGTGATCGTATTTATCATCCCGGTCATGGCATCGGCATCGTTAAATATATTCGTAAGAAGAGTTTTTTTGGTGAGCGCGAGGCCAAGTTCGTCAAACTCTACTTCAAGCGAAATGACCTCACTTGGCTGGTTCGCGCCGACAACCTGCCCGACAACTTCCGGCGCCCCATGTGCGCGAAACAAGCCAGAAAAACACTCGAGCATCTGCAAAGCTGGCAAGGCAAGCTAAGCGACAAGTGGAAGATTCGTGCAACGGCACACCAAGCCGTTATCGATAAAGGCGATCCGCTTGGCTATGCGGAAGTTGTCAAAAACCTGAGTGTTCTGAAAAAGCAAAACGCATTAAGCGCAGCGGACCGAAAGCACCTGAAGATGGGCATCGAGTTCCTCAGTGAAGAACTAGAAAATGCACTGGGGAAATCCAACGAAAGAGTCCTGCAACTCATTGATAAAGCCACCTCATCAAAAGTTGGCCTAGCGTAACCTTTCCGAAACACCGCTCAACGTTCCGTTGAAAACAAGCGAACGTTGAGCGCTTCAACCTCTGAAACGTGCACTCGTGCCACGCCACCGGTGACACCGCTCACACAATTACATTTCAGCAACAAATCCTGCGTTTGGTCTCAACCGTTAACCGCGCACAATCCCAATCCTTTGTTAAACCACGTTAAATCGGAAAACGACGTTTAAGGATTCAAGATGCTGTTCGGGCGAATAATGGTGTATGGGTTGACCGGTTTTCTGATTACCGGCTGTGGCGGAAGCTCTTCTGAGGACAATAAGGATGAGGCCGCAAATCCACCGACCGTGTCGGAACACACGCTCGATGCCCCGAACGCCGTTACCGCACTCACCTATCAGTTTCAGTCAGAGCACAAAGCCCTCGCTGGAAAGCTTAAATACAGTGCCGACACTTTGCCTGACTGGGCCTCTATTAACTCTGAAACCGGCGTCATTTCTGGCACGCCCGGCCCCAAAGATGCCACCGCAGAAACGCCTCTGACTGTTACCGTTTCAAATGGCTCGCGCCGTCTAGTGTTGAACGGTGCGATCAAAGTGGAACACGCAGAGGCCTTTCTCGAGCAACCGGCTTTAGATTTCTATTCCACGGATTCTAACGGGGAACCCCGAGCACTGAGAAATGATCTGTCTGGCGGCGCACTGGCTGGTGAGGTCCAGTTCGTACAGTCCCATTCGGTGGCACCTGCAGGTAATTATGAACGCAACACCGGAGATGAAACACAAAGCCGGTACATGCCCAGGATTACGGCACTTCGGGATGCTCTACTCCTCTTCATTCCATCGTACGATACAGAGCCAACCACCGTACACGTTGAAATCAGCGTTAACGGCGAGCCACTAGTGACCTTACCCATGGCGCACCCTGGCGCGCTCCCTCTCTCCGATGTGACCGGTTCAGCCGCCATCCAATATTCCAAGCAAGCCTGGTCGGCACGACTACCGTGGGATTCGGTACGTAACGGTTTATCTTTGCGGTTTATCGCCAACAAAGACGCTGCCTCTCACACATTCGGCTATTTACCCGCCTCCAAGATCGACATCGGCGAAGCCTCTCAGCTTGTGCTTCAAAGCATTCGCTTGGGCATGCTAACAACGCCCTCGCAAGTAAATGGCCACTACAGCCTTCGCGATCCTGTCATGGCGGCAACGGATTATTTCCAGACACTGCCCGCTTCAAGATTGGTCATGGGCAGTTACGCCGATGCGGTACTCGATCGGGTGATCATTCGGTCCGGGGCTATCTACGATAAAGACATTGACGGCTCCAGCGCTGTTGAAGGAAGCGTTTATTCCGGCGACATGCGGGAAAACGTCGCCAAATCCCAGGTTAGTGTGGGCATAAACATGGCCAACTTCGGCTATACCAGCCACCACATGAACCAAGGCCACCCTCACGTCTTCAAACAGATCACCAACCATCACGCCTGGGGCATGTATACCAACGGCCGCGCTGGTCACGGTCTCAGCGGCGGCAATGGTATCGGCACGCTCTACCACTCCTAGGGCAACGAGGCCAGCCACGAGTGGGGCCACGCCTACGGCCTTGGTCACTATCCTGGCCAAGGGCTAACCGACGATGGCCGCTGGGCTGTGCACCATGCCGATAGCGGCTGGGGCTATATTGCCCACCGCAACCGCATGCGCGCAAACTTGTTCAGATTGACCAAAGACGGCAACTACGAATTCAAACGAGATGCCATGTCCGGAGGCTCTGACGGTGGGCCTTTCTCGGTTTACACCCACTACACCGGCTATTCCGCCCGAATTATCCAGAATGACATCGCCAAGTTCCCCGTTCCCGATGAGAATTACCCAAGCGGTTACAAAAAATGGGACACCACCACCGGGCAGTACCAGGATTACCCAAGCAAGCACCCTGTTCCAGTCAGCACCGGCGTGCCTGTCGCAACAATTTTGGGCGGCTACGATCCTGACGGCACCGCCGCTGTTATCTACCCTGTTTTCCACGGTAATTACGGCAATGTGTTTGATCTTCCCGCGCCTGACTTCAACACCACCAACAACTTGTGTTGGATAACCGTGAGTAACCAAGCCGGTGAACAAAAACGCGTTCAGGTAGCGGCCTCCCGGCACATTGCAAACAGCGTTAACCAATTTCATTTCAACTTACACGCTGATTTCCGGCCCACAAACGCCAGCTTGAGCTGCCGCCGTGATGGCACCGAACAACTGCTTACACAAACCGCGTTTGATCGTGAGATCCCGGAGCTGCCTCCTGTTGCCATTGTTGGTCAAGGTGCCGAGTACCAGCAGGTCCGCGAACGCGACATGACAGACATCGAACAGGCGCTAACGGCCATGGATCCAGCCCGGTTCAACATACTCGACCATGCGCTGTCGGTTAAGGTGGCCAGCTACAGCGAAGACGAACTGGCGAGCCATCTGTCAGACAACGCGTGGGCGCTTCTGCAAACAATACAAAGCCAACAGGCCGCGGCGCACCAGATTGCGATTCTTCTGGGCAAGGCAAAACGCGACCACTGGTCACCCCGGAAAACCCGAGAGAATCTGCTGGCAGCACTGCTAGATAACGGATTGATCACGTCCCCTGACGACCTTCTTCCCATTGGAGATGTAATCCGAGGCAATGGCCGCTACGTCAACAGCAACCTGGAAGAAGATGCATACGTCGAACCGACCGAGCTGCCTGACAACATCGACAGCGCCAGCCATTGGATCAGAGATCTGAGAGGGCGCATCCACCCGACCGATGCTCCCTGGCGATGCTTAACAACCGCGGGCCAACGCATCAGCCTGGATACGTGTCGCGATGGCAGTGCCGACCAGCGCTGGGCGTATAACGCAGAGCTGTTGCAACTGCGTAACAAGGCTAACAACAAGTGCCTCGATTACGATCGAAGTAACCGCAGGTTGATCACCTGGGGCTGCTCCGGCAACTGGAACCAACAGTGGTCAGGGGTAACCACGCTGGAAAGCCCGCTATTTACACTGTTTGATGGTGCGTTGCTCCGCCAGCTTTACGATACCGTGCTACCGGATTAGATACAGACAGCATTTTTCGCAGCTCCTTTTGGCACTACGAGCACAGGGATTGCTCTCGTAGTGTCAGATCCTTTTACAGGGAGCTCGACACTCACGCCTGACCAAGAAAATAAAAGCCTAACAAAACAATAAATTAAATATTTTTGGCGTAAACATTGCTGCCTGGATGGCCGTCGCTGTATGGCGATGTTTTTATAAAACATTCCAGGATGGATCCGTTTATGACACAGCTAAAATCTATGATTGCTGGCGCCGCACTCCTTGCCGCCACCTCCACTGCAAACGCCGCTTTAATTAACTTCCAAGGCACAATTGACTACCACAACGATGTTGTATTGACCTACTTCACACTGGACCAAGACACCACAAACGTACGTGTCTGGACAGACTCCTTTATGGGTGGAGACAACTTCGATCCGATCACGGCATTATGGAAAGGCGATGGCACGCTGCTTTTCGAAAACGATGACGACGACAGCATCAACCCGGCAACTCAAACCAGCTATGACTCAGGGTTCTCGCTGGCCAGCCTGGTCGCGGGCGACTACATTTTCTCCGTAGCCACCTACAATAACTTTGCGCTGGGCAACAACATCAGCGATGGTTTCGCGTTTGACAGCGAAGCACCCATTGCACTGGCCGATTGGGATCAACCCGCAAACGGTCGCGGCATGGGACCGAACTGGAGTGTTTGGCTCGACGGCCCCGATTCCGCCTCTAACCCCAGCGACCCGAGTGCCTCGGTGCCCGAACCAAGCAGTATCGGCCTGATTGCTCTAGGCATGCTTGGGCTGGGCCTGTCCCGCCGACTCAAGAAAACCAACGCATAACCGTTGGCCTTTCTATCGGGGGCGATTCAGCCCCCGCTTTCTCGATTGGCTTGCGACTGAATATCCCCACAATCGGCGTGCCCTGCTCTCGCAAAATTGGCTCGATGTCATCGTGCAACGCCTGGTAACGATAAAACGGTACCCTCGGGAACAGGTGGTGAATGGAATGCAGGTTCTGCCCTAACCAAAACCAGCCCACAGGTTTCATCCACACAGGCATGATCAAGCTGTTCGTATTGCGGTACCGGGTTGAATCCTTGTAGGGAATATGCGGCCGGTAAGCGAACCAATACGCAGTGAAAAAACCGCCGATGAAGTAGCTCGAAAAAAGTACCCACCCGGCATAGGCCACGTCCGTCAGCATGACAAAGGCTACCCGCCAGCCTAGGGATACGGCGATTTCCGTACAATAAACCACCCGCTCTTTGGTAGTGGCTTTATGCCAATGAGTACGGGCAAAAAACGTATTCTGCAGCCAGAGAAACTTGAATACTGTGATCACAGCGCCGACAGGCCCTTTGCCGATACCGCTAATCACATAATCCGGGTCTTTATCAGGCTGATTAGTGTACCGGTGGTGCGTCATATGCTCCAACCGGTGCGAGGCGTAAGGGATGGCAATAAGAGGTGCCATCAAATAGCCGCAGGCGTCGTTAAGCCATTGCAGACGCTCGTGCTTGCCATGCACGTTGCCGTGTACAGCCTCGTGCACCGGCGTATACGACATATAAGTCAGCATCGCCAGCACCAACACCGTCACTGGCGGGCTTAACCACCCCACGGCAAACAGCCACAAACCCGCCAGATAGCCTGTTAACACAAGCATCACCACCAATACTGTTGGCCAGGCCAGTTCGCCCATATAGTGTTTAGCGAACGCCACCGCCTCGCGGTTTGGATTGTATTTATCGTGCGTCATAGTTTCAGTCTCATGGGTGTAATTCCGACACCTATTCAATCTAGTCGCCTCAATACCATTGCCCAAGGACATCTACGGCCAATCGCGGGACTCTTTAGGCCAAGTACCATGCCGTTACCGAAACCGCTAAACTCCGATCATGCTAAAACAAGAATCGACACTTCACCCGATTGCCATCAGTCAGGTCATGATTAACTTCGCCGCCAGCCACGGTATAGCGAAAGACATCTGCCTGAACGGAACGGCCATCAGCTCCGAGGACTTACAAGACGGGGAGGCACTGATTACCCGGGAACAGGAAATCCGTCTGATCGAGAACCTGATTCGGGCGCTCCCTGAGGTACCCGGGCTAGGCTTCAAACTCGGGCTGCAGTACAACGTGGCAACCTTCGGGGTGTGGGGCTTTGCGCTGCGTACCAGCCGAACTCTGCGGGATGCTGCCAGCACCGCACTGCGCTACCTGCCCTTGAGCACAGCCTACTGCCGTATGTACACGTTTGAGGAGGATGGCCGCTTTGGGATCGGGCTGGACCCAGAACCCATCCCCCCGCATTTGCGCCAGTTCCTGCTTGAACGGGATCTCGCCACCGGAATCAACCTGCTGAAAGAACTCAGTCTGTCTGGCTTGAATATCTGCGCCGTCGATTTTCAGGGCCCACCGCCCGATTACGCAGAATTATTCACGGAAACCATGGGGGTAGCACCGCGATTCCATAGCAGTCGAAACGCCATGCTGGTTTCCTCGAACGCCGCAGACCAGCCTCTTCCCACGTTCAGCCCACGGCTCGTACGCATGCTGGATGACCAGTGCCGGTTTCAGCTTGAACAACGGCAAACCAGCGGTCTAACGGGTATGGTGCGGCAGCAGGTATTGGGATCGTTAGGGCTGGTCGCCACGCTCGACGAAGTCGCCAGCAAGCTTGCCATGTCACCCCGGAGCCTACGCCGGAAGCTGGACCAGGAAGGCAGCAGTTTCCGGGCCATCATAGAAGAAGAACGGCGCCAAACTGCTACTCAAATTCTTAGTGGCAGCGACATGAAGCTGGATGAACTGGCCATTCATCTGGGCTACACCGATACCGCCAGCTTTACCCGCGCCTTTCGACGATGGATGGGCATTTCGCCCGGAGAGTATCGCAGGCAGAACCGGCATGACGCTTGAAAAAAAGACTCAACACGCGGCCTAAAAAGCCGAATGCTGACGACGGTACTGGTCCGGGGTCAGGTTAAACCAGCGTTTGAAGGCCCGCCGGAAGTTCGCGCTGTCATGGTAGTTCAGCAACTCTGCAATTGCTTCTACCGGTAACTGGCTATCCAGCAAATAGCCGATGGCCTGTTGCGACAGAATTTCATCCCTCACCTTTCGAAAACTTGTATTTTCCTGCTTCAAACGCCGGGCGAGCGTGCGCTTGCAGATGAAGAGCGCAGCGGCAACTTCTTCCTCGCTCAGCACGCCGGGCGGGTGCGACAGCATCATCTTCTGCACCTGATACTTGCAGGTGCTTTTGTTCGGGTTCAACTGCGCCAGCATAGCCTCGCAATGTCTGAGCGCCATGACATAGCTTTCGTGGTTGGCGGAAGCGTTAGGAGCTTTGCAGATTTCAAGAGGGACTCTCAACACATAGGCATCGGCACCAAACCCTATGGCGGCCGGGATGTGGTCGGTATAACGCGCGGAATAGGCAGGCTCCGGATGTATGAAATCGATATAAGCCTCACGCAGCGGTCGCCCGACAATGAACTCGGCCGTGTCGAAAAAGATCACCGTGAAGATCTCGCTTAGCAAGCGGAGAAGTTCCTCTTCCAGATCTACGGCGTACTCACAGCTTAACTCGAGCCATTCACCCTCGATAAGCAGATCAAGCCGAGCCAGATTCATGCGCGTTGGCAAATACGCTTGAAACGCCTGCAAGGCGGTTAGCAAATCCGGGCTACTGTTCACCAAAAAACCCAAAGCGCCGTGAGTCGGTGACGTTAATCGTTGCCCAAACCGCAGACCAAAGGCCTCGCCTTTCGCGAGTCGCAAACAGTTGCGCAAAATCTGAAGCTGCTGGTTCGGTGTCAGCAGCGTGCTGTCCTGCAAAAACTGCTCCACAGACAGGCGTGTACCGGCTAACACCTCGGACACATCGCGGGCCAGCAAGCCCAACTCTCGGGCTGCCAAGCGGCTGTAACTCGACGGAATGCTGGGTTCATCAACATCCACGGTGCTTATCATTGTTGTTCTATCCGTTTATCAACTTACTGTGGGTTCAGCTTGCCGAACATATTTTAATCAAGAGTCTTTTAATGACCCCCACCTGTCAAGTAATGACCTGCCTGAGATACACCACAAAACATACTCTGAACTGAGAACAATAACGCCTTGATAAAACACCAATGAGGTTTTTATGGGACAGATTACGTTCGTTGAGCACACAGGCACGGAACATGTAGTAAACATCGAAGAAGGCCAATCTTTGATGCAGGCAGCGGTTGATAACGGCGTCCCCGGAATCAATGCCGACTGCGGTGGTGCCTGTGCCTGCGGCACCTGCCATGTCATTGTGGATAACAATTGGATTGCCGCCACCGGCAGCATCAACGCCGATGAGCAAGGGATGCTCCAACTCACTCCGGAGAAATCCGACACGTCACGCTTGTCCTGCCAAGTGACCCTAACGGAATCTCTCGACGGACTGGTCGTGCGGCTCCCGGAATATCAAATGTAGGCAGCCGTCGATCAGTTCGTTCGTGGTCGATGAAAACGATTCTATAAAAAACTGACCCTGGAGTTTTGCATGAGCCTACTCAGCCCCGTCCTTGAACCTTTAGCGAACAAAGCCGCTGCCACTGTGCCGATTGACTGGCAGATCAAAGGAATGCATGCGTTTCAGAACTTGAAAAAACGCATGGGTAAGCGTGAACAGCCACCGGTTTTCAGAGAGGTTCCGCTGCCACCCGTGTCCGAACTGGCGTTGGAAGATATAGATGTGAGCAACCCGTTCCTGTACCGGCAAGGGCTATGGCACTCCTACTTTAAGCGCCTAAGGGACGAGTGCCCGGTGCACTATCAGAAGAACAGCCCCTTCGGGCCCTTCTGGTCGGTAACTCGCTATGAAGACATCATGTTTGTGGACACTCACCACGACCTGTTTTCAGCCGAGCCCATCATTTCACTTGGCCCGCCACCACCCGGTCTGGAAATCGAAACCTTTATCGCCATGGACCCACCCAAGCACGATGTGCAGCGTCAAGCGGTGCAAGGCGTGGTGGCACCTAAAAATCTGGCGCAAATGGAAAGCCTGATTCGCAGTCGCACCCAAGATGTTTTGGACAACCTGCCGGTTGATGAGCCCTTCGACTGGGTGCAGACAGTATCCATCGACCTGACCTCCCGCATGCTGGCCACCCTGTTCGATTTCCCCTATGAACAACGCCATAAACTCGCTTATTGGTCCGACATGGCGGCCGCACCGCCCGAATCGACCGGTGGCACCGCAGACATCGATGAATCCTTCGCGGCTTCGGCCGATATGGCCAGGCAAATGTCTCTGCTGTGGCGAGAGAAAGAAGCCCGGAAGGACGCCGGAGAGGAACCCGGTTTCGACCTGATCAGCTTGCTGCTCGCGAACGAAAACACCCGCACCATGATCAACCGCCCTATGGAGTTCCTTGGCAACATGGTGCTGCTGATCGTAGGTGGGAACGATACGACTCGTAACTCCATGACCGGTGGCGTATTGGCGTTGAATCAGTTTCCTGAAGAATTCGCCAAGCTTAAGCAGAATCCACACCTGATCCCCAGCATGGTGTCAGAAATCATTCGCTGGCAAACGCCGCTGGCCTACATGCGCCGCGTTGCAAAACAGGACGTTGAACTGAACGGCCAAACGATCAAGAAAGGCGACAAAGTGGCGATGTGGTACGCCTCCGGCAACCGGGATGAACGGGCGTTCGAGCAAGACCCGGACCTGTTCATCATCGATCGCAATAACGTGCGCAAACACTTGTCCTTCGGTTTTGGGGTACACCGCTGCATGGGAAATCGTTTAGCGGAAATGCAGCTGCGGATTCTTTGGGAAGAGATTCTGAAACGCTTCGATGATATCGAAGTGCTGGGCGAGCCGGAGTATGTGCAGTCAAACTTTGTGCGCGGATATACCAAGATGATGGTGAAGCTTAAAAAAACCTCTTAAAGCCCTCGGCCACGAAAGGCACCGAGGGCTATAGACCTTTAGGTTTAGCGCCGAATCACTGGTGGAGTGTGTGCCTTCATAGGCGGCACCTCACCACGGTAGACTTCAATATCCACCATGCAGGTCATCGCACTTGGGCCCTGCGACAGACGCGAAGTTCCTTGATCTCGTGTCAGAACATTCGGGTTACCATGCCGGCATGACACATCCGAGTTGCCCGCTTCTGGTGGGTCAAACCAAGCCCCGGTACTTAACTGCAAAACACCCTGGCGCACTTCGTCACTCACCACCGCTGAGCACAAACAAGCGCCTCGGCCATTAAAGATGCGTACCAAGGTGCCGTCGTTAATGTTCCGGATCTTTGCGTCAACCGGGTGAATGACAATCGGTTCACGCCCATTGATCTTCGAGTTCCGGCTGTGGGAACCATGGTCCAGCTGAGAATGCAGTTTGGTTCTTGGTTGGTTAGAAATCAGATGCATAGGGTATTCAGGGTTTGCCTGCCCTAACCACTCGTTAGGATCATTCCAGAACGGGTATCCCGGGCATTCTTCATAGCCAAAGCTTGCCACCGTCTCTGAGAAGATCTCTATTTTTCCGCTGGGTGTTCGTAGTGCATTTGCCTTCGGATCATCGCGAAAGGCTTTCAGGAGAACCTGCGGCTCTTGTGGCATCGCATTTTCAAACCAACCTTTGTTCTTGAACGCCTCGAAATCTGGCAGCTCTATGCCGTTGGCACCCGCTTTTTCCCGGGTTTCATTGTAAATCACGTTCAACCATTGCTCTTCGTCCCGACCTTCCGTGAAGGCTTCTCGTGCTCCAAGTTCTTCTGCCAACTTACTAAAAATGTCATAGTCCGACAGACTTTGTCCCGCTGGCTCCGCTGCTTTCTGCATATAGATAAGGAATGGATCGCGACTGGACGACGCAATATCATTACGTTCCAAAAACGTCGCTGCAGGTAACACAATATCCGCGTGTTTCGCCTGGGCATTCCAACACCATTCGTGAACAATCACCGTATCCGGTTTCTGCCACGCCGCCCTCATTCGAACGAGATCCTGATGGTGGTGGAACGGATTTCCGCCCGCCCAATAAATCAGTTTGATCTCAGGATAGATTCCGGTTCTCCCGTTGTACTCGAATTTCTCACCAGGGTTCATCAATAGGTCTGTAATTCGTGCAACGGGGATAAAGCTCTGTACTGGGTTGTTCCCTTGCGGCAGAGCCGCCCCGGGAATACCTTGATAATTAGCACCTATAGCGTTCATGGCGCTGTAACCAAAGCCGATGCCTCCACCCGGAAGGCCAAGTTGTCCCAACATTGAAGCAACCGCTATAGCAGCCCAGTATGGCTGCTCGCCATTGTCTTGGCGCGTCAGAGACCAACTCACAGAAATCATCGTCCGCTGGCGAGCCATATCCCGCGCAAGATCGCGAACGCATGCTGCAGATAGACCTGTTTTAACCTCTGCCCACGCGCTGTCTTTCTTTATACCGTCGACCTTTCCCACTAGGTATTCTAGAAACTTCTCATAGCCTACCGTGTAGGTGGATAGAAACTCTGTATCGGCTAACCCTTCCTCTTGGAGGGTGTAAGCAATACCCAACAGCAATGCGACATCGCTGCCAGGGTAGATCGCTAGCCAGTCAGCGTTCATTTCCTCCAGAACGTCTGAGCGCAAGGGACTGACATTCACCACCTTCGTTCCATTGGCCGTTGCCTCCAGCATGCCGCGGTTCTGCACATGACGACCAACACCGCCATTGGTGACCTGGCCATTTTTAGTCGGCGCCCCACCAAACGCCACAAACAGGTCAGTGTGTTCCTTGATAACCTCCCAGCTGGTTGCACCATTCACCATGGAGTAAAAGTCGCCAAGTACGTGAGGCAAAGTGACTTCCGCTGCCGCATAGCTGTAGGTATTCAGAGAATAGGTATAGCCGCCAATCGAATTGAGAAACCTCTTGAGCTGACTTTGCGCGTGATGGAAACGCCCTGCACTGGACCACCCATAAGAGCCACCATAAATAGCTTGGTTACCATAACGACTTCGCACGCGGTTTAATTCTTCCACGACCAGCTTGATCGCCCTAGGCCATGAAACTTCAATAAAGTCATCAGCTCCGCGCTCACCTTTGGCGGGGCCCGGTCCGTTTTCCAGCCATCCTCGTCGAACCATCGGCGCTTTAATACGTGTCGGGCCATCTAAAACATCGACTATGCCTTGACCGATGGGGGAAGGGTCTTCGTCCCTCTCGAATCCCTTGAGCGCAACAACACTCCCATCCTTGGTACAAACACGGTAGGTTCCCCAATGGCTGCTGGTCAGCGTTCCTTCGATTTCATGCTCAGGTTTCATCGATCAAGCCCTCTTACTGTTGTTATTTTCTCATGACAGCATAGACCAAAACCAAGTATATGTACTCGAAACAGTCGATTTAAACCAATTATTTTTACTTGGATAAATTAAGGCGAAGTATAAAGAGGGATAGATGCTACAGAGACAAGAGCAGACAGGCGCAAACACTCAGATTTCGTGCACGCCGTCGGTCATGGAAAATAATTGAAAAGCGCACCGAGAAGGCACGCTGCAAAAGAGAGGAAATACGGTGCCCAACAGAGGGAGAAGCAGGCAGCGGTTAAGCTCGATATTACTGTGCTATACCCTGCACAAGCCCCAATGCTATGGCCACTTGCACCAGCTCGGCAAACGAATCTACCTTCATTTTTGCTGTCATGTTCGCCCGGTGCCCTTCAACGGTTTTCCTGTTGATACCGAGTTCATCGGCCGCATCCTGGTTCGATAGGCCCTTCACAATCAGCTCCAAAACCTGGCGTTCTCGGCGGGTCAGGCTGTCATAGCGCTCCCGGATTCGCGACTGGGAGCGGCGCTGAGCAAATCGAGCCCGATCTTTTTCCAGTGCATTGTGAACATGATCAATAAGCACTTGGTCATCAAATGGCTTTTCAATAAACGTAATCGCGCCTTGCGTCAACGCTGTCACCGCCATATCCACATTTCCGTGGGCGGAAATCATGATCACAGGCAGTTCGATATTGTATTCAGGCAACTTCTTTTGAGCGTTGATACCACTGAGGCCGGGCATTCGCACATCCATCACAATACAACCGCTCGCACTCGCATCGAACCCCTCGAAAAACGCCAACGCATTTTCGTAGGACTGCACGTTGAGGCCGACAGACTCAAGCAGCCACTTTAAAGAGTCTCTTACGTCCGTATCGTCATCAATAACGAAAACTGTTTGTGCATCTGTATTCGGGTTCATGAGTGATCAGTCAGCAATATTAAGAGTAAATGAAAAGCGAGCTCCTCCGGCAACGTTGTTTTCTGCCCAGAGTTCGCCCTCGAGATTCTCTACCAATGAACGGCTGATGGCCAGCCCCATTCCAAGACCGGCTTCCTTGGTTGAATAAAAACGATCAAAAAGGCGAGACCTATCCGATTCTGAAATCCCCCGCCCCTGATCATTCACCTCAACCCGCAACTGGTCATTCTCGTGGGGTTTAACACTAATTGTCACGGTGGTTGCCTCTTCATCGTCTGATGAGATGCTTGCTTCTATCGCGTTCACGACCAGGTTCAATAACACCTGTTCCAGCTGAATCTTATCACCTTTAACAAACGGCAATTCTGGAGGTTGCTCAAACACGATCCGCACGTTATGCCGTTCCGCCATGTTCTCGCAAAAATCGATCATTTCACCGATCAACTCCGGCAAATTAAGGCGCGTAACAACCGGCTCCTGTTTGCGGGTAAAGTCCATCATTCGGTGGATAATCTCACCGGCCCTTAACGCTGTCTTGATGCTTCGGGTAATCGGTAACTCTACGTCACTCCAAGACAATATAGGCTTATCGGCAAACCGTCGTTCAATCCCCCGGAGATAGTTCACCATCGCCGAGAGTGGCTGATTCAATTCATGGGCCAGACTCGACGCCAGCTCACCCATGGTTACCAGCCGACTAGCGTGATTGATGTCAGCCTGGTACTGCTTGAGTTGTTCTTCTGCGGCTTTTTTCTCGGTTAGGTCGTGGGCCACCAGTGAGAAATACTCGATATCCCCATGCAAAGAGCGGTGGGCAAGCAACTCCAGCATGACCGGTATACGGGCGGATTTCAGGCTCTGCATGGTCAGTTCACCACGCCAGTTCCCCGTTTTCTCGGCTGTAGGGAAACCTTCTTCCATCAAGGTTGCGAGGCCCTTTTCGGTCACAAAGCAGGATAGCGGGAAAGCACTATAGTCGGTATGCTCCACCGCCAACGCATTTCGCGCCGTTTCATTCAGATGTGAAACCGTGAAATCGAGATTCGCAAAAATAACCAGATCTTGAGTACTTTCCAGAACTCGCGCTAGCCGACGACTGGCTTTATCTGCCTTGACTCGGTGACTCGCATCCCGGGACACCACAAGAATTTCCCGAATTTCATTGGTTTCAGGATCCCGAATGGTTCGGCTGGTACTTTCCAGCCAGGTGTAATGCCCGTCTTTACATCGAAACCGATAAGTATGGGTATACAAACCCCGATCGTAGTTAACTGTAGGTGCCCGTAATCGGAAATCTTCCACATCATCGGGGTGATACAAGTCGTAGGCGGAGATACCCACTATCTCCTCAACAGAATACCCCAGCAAATGCGTTACCGCCGGCGAAGCATAGATGAAACGCCAATCTTCCGGTGTGTGCCGGGAGATCATGTCCGTAGATTGTTCCGCCATTTCCGCCAGCAAGCGGTTACGTTCGGCATCGTCCGTCAGAGCAGTTCGCCCTTCTTCCGGGGTGCGGTTTTTCATGTCTATGGGATTCTCTGGAACTCAGGGTGCGTTAATCAACCCTATTCTGAAGGTCTCCGGGGCCCTTGGCCACAACGTGCCTGGGCCCCGCGACTGACTAGCGCAAAAATTCCTTGCTGAAGGCCTTGAACTGGGCCGCATCCGAGCGTCGAAGCCATTCGAACCCGACCATTTCTTTGGTAACGATTCTGGCTCCGGCCTGTTCCATTCGACGTAGCGCTACTTCCGTGTCGTAGGCGTTGCGTGCGGAAATAGCATCCGCCACCACAAACACCTCCAACCCTTTCTCCAGAAGCCTTATCGCCGATTGCATCACGCAAGCTTGAGACTCCATACCACATAAAACGACTTGCTTGCGATCATGCGTTTGAAACGCCTTTTCAAAACCGGGGTCGTCGATACACGCAAAGAAAGTTTTGCCGTAAATGTTGGCAGGCCCCACCAGCTCGCGTAAACCCTCTTCCGTATGGCCAAGGCCATCCGGGTACTGCTCAGATCCAATCACCGGTACGTTCATCAACCCGGCAAGGCGCACCAACCAACTGCAGTTGTTCACCAGCTTCTCGTTTTCATGTACCCCGCCCAACAAACGGGCCTGCACATCGATCACGGCAACGATGCAATTCTCTTGATCCATTAACATAATAATCTCCAGACTTACGCCGGGCGGCGGTCAACCATGTTTGTAGCAACGCCCTCAGCGACCACGGTGTTGCCCACCTTACAGACGGTTTCCAGTTTCACTCGACGTCGTTCTTCATTGATCTCAATAATCTTGGCAGAGGCGACAACGGTGTCCCCAATATGAACCGGCGCTTTGAACTTAATCTGCTGGTCGATATAGATGGCGCCTGGGCCAGGCATGCGTGTACCCAGTACGGCAGAGATCAGAGCTGCACTGAACATACCGTGCACAATGCGTTCTTTAAACGGCGTGGTCTTCGCATACTCAGCGTTAATATGCACCGGGTTGTCATCACCACTAATACCGGCAAACAACACCACATCAGCTTCGGTAATCGTTTTGGCGTAAAACGCCTCCATTCCAACTTCAAGGTCTTCTAGGTAGTAGCCATGTAATTCTTGCATTGTTGTTTCCTCTGGTTGATACATACGCCTACTACATTACTGGTTTATATCCATCAAACCAAGTACTTTTACTTGGTTTTTCTAAAATGCTCTGGTAGCCTTCTGTCATTCACAAAGACAACACCGCTGTGTACATAGGGAGTCGCGGTTATGCAGAGGCAACCCGTAAGCATTTTTGAAAGAGCCTTTAAAAAACTGGTTCCGGGCGGATTGGAATCAATGGGCCGTCGTGGCTCAGACATCATGAACATCGCCGAAGACCTACCCGAGTCGGATCTTGCCACTGTTAAAGAATGGATTGATGACTGCCTTGCCGAAAACGGCGGCCAAGTAGAAGCTCGCAAGCGCGCAGCCTTGCTCGGCCGCGCCTACCTAAAACTGTCTCTAACAGGACGAACCCGTTTTCTGGGTCTGCTTGCAGAGCACTATGGTGTAAACGAAACCAGCGTAGAGAGCGCCATAGATCAATGGCATAACGCCAAATCCAACGAGAAAACCAAAGCCGCACAGGCGTTACGCAAGGCATTAATTCCTAGCCGCACAGCGCTGCTGAAACAGTTCAACGGCGTACCTTCCGGAGTCAAATTTCTGGTGGATATGCGTGAAGAACTGTTACAGCTTTGCAAAGACTATCCGGAACTGAAACCGCTGGAAACCGACCTCCGTGACCTGCTGGCGACCTGGTTCGACATCGGCCTGTTACAACTGGAAGAAATCAGCTGGAATTCCAGTGGTGCCATTCTGGAGAAACTGATCGCCTATGAGGCCGTCCACGCCATCAAGAGCTGGAGCGACCTCAAAAATCGCCTTGATTTCGACCGCCGCTGCTTTGCCTTTATCCATCCCAATATGCCGGATGAACCGCTGATTTTCGTTGAAGTGGCTTTGGTGAATGGCCTCGCGGATAACGTTCAAAAACTTCTGGACGAGCACGCCCCCACCCAGGACATCGACAAAGCTGATACTGCGATTTTCTATTCAATCTCCAACGCCCAGCAGGGATTGGCTGGCATCAGCTTTGGTAACTTCCTCATCAAGCAGGTGGTCAGCAAGCTTCAGGTGGAGTTCCCCCAGCTAAAACAGTTCGCCACGCTATCCCCCATTCCGGGTTTCCGACGCTGGCTGGAAAACACACCAGCAGATCAACTGACTCAGCTGCCGGGCGGAGAAGAATGGCTAAGTTCGCCACCGCCCCGAGATCCGGTTCGAGTATGCCAGGCCGATCCTACCGGAGCCCAGCAAGAAGCCATCATGAAGTTGGCGGCGTCCTACCTGTGTTCCCTGAAACCCGGTAAGCCGCGTGCCAACGACCCGGTGGCCAACTTCCATTTAAGCAACGGCGCTCAGGTTGCGAGACTTAATTGGATGGCCGACACCTCAGACAAAGGCCTGAAGCAATCTGCCGGCCTGATGGTGAATTACCTGTACGAGCTACCGAAGATTGTTGACCGCAGCAATCGGTACACCTCCGAGGGAGTCATTTCCCAATCATCACACATCAAGAAACTCTTGAAATAGACAATCCGTAAAACGAAAGGAGAACACCATGACGAATCGCATCGCAGTTATTACCGGAGCAAACGGTGGCCTGGGTACCGCCATGTGCAAAGCGCTGGCTGCTCAGGGGCGCAAAATAGTGGGCACTCACCTACCAGGAGAAGAAGCGCAAGCCAATGACTGGCAGGCAAACCTTCGCGAGGAAGGCATCGATGCCGCCATTTACGCGTTAGACGTCACCGACTTTGACGGCTGCAAAGCATTTGTTGCCGCCGTTGAACAAGATCTTGGGCCAATCGACATTCTTGTTAACAACGCAGGCATCACCAATGATGCTCCGCTAAAAAGAATGCAACCCGAACAGTGGAACCAGGTCATCAACGTAAACCTGACGTCCATGTTCAATATGTGCCAACAGGTATTTGAAAGCATGTGTGAACGCGGGTTTGGCCGAATCGTGAACATTTCGTCGTTGAATGGCGAGAAGGGCCAGTTCGGCCAGTCTAACTATGCCGCAACAAAAGCCGGCATCTATGGCTTCACCAAATCCATTGCTCAAGAAGGCGCTCGCAAAGGCGTAACCGCCAACTCGGTTTCTCCGGGCTATATCGATACCCCGATGGTTCGCCAGGTACCCGAAAAAGTCCTGAACAACATTGTTGCTGGCATCCCGGTTGGCCACCTTGGCAAGCCCGAAGATATCGCCAGAGCCGTAGCTTACCTGACAGCTGATGAAGCCAGCTTCGTGACCGGCACTAACATGTCGGTTAACGGCGGCCAGTACATGGCCTAAGGGAGTACACCATGACAGAGTTCAGAGCACCCACCCGTGAGATGGCGTTTACCCTGCAGCAAGTCGCCGGGTTTTCAGAAATGGCAAAAGCCTGCGGCTACGAAGATGCTTCCGAAGATGTCGTTGCAGCCATTCTTGAAGAAGCCGCTCGCTTTGCCGGTTCCGTCATCGCCCCAACCAACGTCACCGGTGATCAAACCGGTGTACGCCTGGATGGCGACTACAAAGTGGCTACCCCGGCAGGCTTTAAAGAGGCTTACCAGCAATACGCAGAGAGCGGCTGGGCCAGCCTGCAGTTTGACCCGGAGTTCGGTGGTCAGGGCTTGCCTTTTTCTTTGGCCATTCCTGTTCAGGAAATGTGGCATGCTGCCAACATGGCGTGGGGGCTCTGTCCTTTGTTATCTCAAGGCGCCGTAGAGGCGCTTTCCGAGAATGCCAGCAACGCACTGAAAGAGCAGTTACTGCCCAAAATGATTTCCGGGCAATGGACCGGGACGATGAACCTGACCGAACCACAGTCCGGCTCAGATTTATCCAACATTCGTACCCAAGCCCGTCCGGATGGCAATGCCTACCGGATAAAAGGCCAAAAGATTTTCATCACCTGGGGTGAGCACGACATGGCGGAGAACATCATCCACCTTGTACTTGCTCGCCTGCCCGATGCCCCTCCCGGCGTCAAAGGAATATCACTATTTGCAGTCCCCAAGTATCTGCCGGATGCGTCCGGGGAACCCGGGGAAAGAAACGACTGTCACGCGGTCTCACTGGAGCACAAGCTTGGCATCCACGCCAGCCCCACCTGCGTCATGAGTTATGGCGACAACGAAGGCGCCATCGGTTATCTGGTGGGTGAAGAGAATCGTGGACTGGCCTGCATGTTCACCATGATGAACAACGCACGCCTGACCGTTGGCCTGCAGGGCGTCTCCATTTCCGAGCGCGCCTACCAACAAGCGCGGGACTATACCTTCGAGCGAACGCAAGGCACCGCGCCCGGCGAAAAAGGTGTTTCACCGATCATCAAACACCCGGATGTCCGCCGGATGCTGATGACCATGAAAACCCTGACTGAAGCCGCTAGGGGGCTCGCCTACACCGGCTGTGTGGCCGTGGATTATGCCAACGCAGAGAGTCTGCCTGACGACATCAAAAGTCGCTATACGCGACGGGCTAACCTGCTGACACCACTGGTTAAAGGTTGGTGCACAGAAATCGCGCAGGAAGTTACCTCCCTGGGCATTCAATGTTACGGCGGCATGGGCTTCATCGAAGAGACCGGCGCCGCGCAGCACTATCGGGACGCCCGAATTTTACCCATATACGAAGGCACAAATGGCATTCAGGCCCTTGATCTGATCGGCCGTAAAACGATCCGAGACAATGGCCAGGCAATGGCCGAGCTGATGGATGATATTCGCCCGTTTACCGGTCCGGCGCAAAGTCGCTCTGTGCTCTCCGCAGACCGCCAGGCTAGATTTGACCAAGCAGTGGCGTTCCTAGAAGATGCCACCAGAATAGTTCTGGAACGCGGCGATGACGACCAGTTCACTGGTGCCGTTGCGTTCGACTACCTGATGCTGAGTTCAATCGTGACAGCAGGCTGGCTGATGCTAAAAGCCGCTACTGCAGCCGCAAATGATCAGGCTTACCAGAGTGCTTTCGCAGCAAACAAACTGGCCACCACGAACTTTTTCATCGATCACATTCTGCCACGCTGCTCTGCGCACCTGAGCTCGATTCGATCCGGGGACGACGCCATCATGGCACTATCGGAAACAGACTTTTAATAACAACCGAGAGGTATCGCCTCATGTACATTAACGGAGAATGGTTAACCGGGCGCTCTGAGCTCCCGGTCACCGACCCAGCCACGGGTGATGTCATCGGGCAAGTGCCCGATTGCACAGATCAGGATATTGAGGCGGCCATCACGGCCGCCGATTGTGCTTTTAAAGAATGGAAAAAAACCACGGCGTATCACCGCTCCCAATTGCTTTACCGGGCCTGGGAACTGATGATCCGCCAAAAGCGAGAACTGGCAGAACTGATGACCCGCGAACAGGGCAAACCCCTAAAAGCGTCCCTCAACGAAGTTCAGTACGGTGCGGATTTCCTTCTGTGGTTTGCCGAAGAGGCCAAACGCGTATACGGGCAAAGCATTCCTTCCGCTCGTGAAAACCAGCGTTTTATGGTGCAGAAATCACCGGTTGGCGTGGTCGGCGCGATTACACCCTGGAACTACCCAATTTCGATGATTACTCGCAAGCTCGCACCTGCGCTGGCGGCCGGCTGCACTGTCATTCTGAAACCGGCGGAAAGCACGCCTTTGTGCGCAAAGGCCATGATGGAAATTTTCGCCGAAGCAGGATTTCCAGCCGGCGTGGTTAACATGCTGACCGTACAGGATCCTTCCCGAGTGGGCGATGCGTTCTGTACCGACTCGCGCGTGCGCAAACTGACCTTCACAGGCTCGACGCCTGTCGGCAAAAAACTAAATGGTTTGGCCGCCGCTAACATGAAGCGTGTCTCTATGGAGCTCGGTGGCCATGCACCGGCCATTGTCTTCCCAGATGCCGATCCGGTGCATGCGGCCAAAGGCCTGTCGCTGGTCAAATTCTTGAACACTGGCCAGGCTTGCATCAGCCCTAACCGTATTTTCGTGCACGAAGATCAGCTGGAGCCGTTCATTAAGGAGCTCACCAGCCGCGCCAACCGTCTGGTGGCCGGTAACGGTATGACCGAAGGAGTGGGTATTGGCCCGTTGATCAACAACCAAGCCATCCAGAAGGTTGATAGTCAGGTTAAAGACGCAGTTGCCAAAGGCGCAAAGGTAGAGACCGGTGGTTTACGTTTGATGGATAACGACCTGTCAGACGGTTACTTCTACGCCCCAACCGTGCTATCCGGTGTAACCCCTGAGATGAAAATTTATCGGGAGGAAACCTTTGGTCCGGTTGCTCCGGTCATCACCTATCGCTCAGAAGATGATGTCATCGCTATGGCCAACGACACCGAGTATGGCCTAGCTGCCTATATCTACAGCAACAATATGACCACCGCCATGCGCGCGTTCGAAGCTCTGGAGTTCGGCATTATTGGCATCAACGACATCAACCCCACCAGCGCTGCAGCGCCGTTTGGCGGCATGAAGAACAGCGGTCTCGGACGGGAAGGTGCGCAGGAAGGCATTGAAGAATATCTGGAAACCAAACTGGGGGGCTTCGCCCTTTAACTTGGCACCTCATCGTTTATTCCCGGCTTTTAGCCGGGTTTTTTGCGGCCAAAAAAAGCCCCCGGCCGAGGCCGGGGGAACATAGCTACAGCATTTCAACAAGTCTACCACTATGCTGTCAGCTGACTCCTCAACACATGCTTCTGCAGTTTACCGGTTGATGTTTTCGGCAGGTTATCTGCGAATACGATTTTCTTAGGCACTTTAAAACCGGCCAGTTTGTTTCGACAAAAAGTGACTACGTCCTCTTCTGTCAATCCTTCATTCCCGGATTTCAGAGTTATAAAGGCACAAGGAATTTCACCCCAATGGTCATCCGGGGCTGCGACCACCGCCGCTTCCAGTACCGCCGGGTGCTCATAAAGAGTGCTTTCGACTTCTAACGTCGAAATATTCTCACCGCCGGAGATAATTATATCTTTGGAACGGTCTTTGATTTCCACATAGCCATCGTTGTGCCATACCCCCAAATCACCTGTGTGGAACCAACCGTTATGAAACGCCTTAGCAGTTTCCTCGGGGTTACTGAGGTAACCCTTCATCACGGAGTTGCCTCGGACAAATAGCTCGCCAATGCTCATTCCGTCTTTTGCAACTGGCTCGAGAGTGGCCGGGTCTGCAACCATCATGTCTGTCATAGACAAAGAGATGATGCCTTGCCGTGCCATTTTGGCAGCTTTGTTCTTGGCATCCATCGAGTTCCATTCGTCCTGGAATTCGCAAATCAGGCTAGGGCCGTAGGTCTCCGTCAAACCATACAAGTGCACCACCTGCACACCCATTGCTTCCATGGCCTCAATGGTTGCGGCTGGGGGCGCCGCGCCGCCGGTTGCGGCTGTCACGTGCTGGTCAAACGGCTTTTTGTCTTCTTCGGGGGCATTAATGAGCATGTTCATAACCACCGGGGCGGCACAAAAGTGAGTCACACCGTGTGTTGAGAGCGCCTCATAGATGGCCTTAGGCTGCGGTGAGCGCAAGCAAACATGTGTGCCCGCCACCGCGGTCACTGCCCAGGGGTAACACCAGCCGTTGCAATGGAACATCGGCAGGGTCCACAAGTAAACAGCACCTGCAGGGAGCCCAAACCCAATGACGTTGCTCATGGCATTCAAATTTGCGCCGCGGTGGTGATAAACCACGCCTTTTGGGTTACCGGTAGTGCCAGAGGTGTAATTCAGAGCAATGGCCTGCCATTCATCGTCAGGCATATCCCATTGGAAATCATCGTCACCGGTCGCCAGCAAAGCGTCATAGGTCAAGGTGCCAATTAGCTCACCACCGTCGAAGTTAGGGTCGTCGACATCGATGACTGTGGGTTTGGCATCACAACCCTGAAGTGCTTCCCGGGCTCGGTCGCTGTATTCTTTATCGGTAAAGAATACTTTGGCACGGCTATGATTAAGCATGAAGGTCATAGTCTTTGAATCAAGCCGGGTGTTTTGGGCATTCAACACCGCACCGATCATCGGCACCGCGAAATGCAATTCCAGCATTTCAGGAATGTTCGGTAACAAAGCAGCGACCGTATCGCCTTTACGCACACCGAGTTTGCGCAGAGCGGAGGCCATTTTTAGACAACGCTCATAGGTTTCCAGCCAATTCCGACGGATGCTCCCATGAATAACCGCAGTGCGCGAAGGATGCGCCAAGGCCGTTCTCTGAATGAAGGTGATCGGTGTCAGCGGCGTATAATTCGCCTCTGTTTTATCGAGCCCTGCCTCATACATATTTTCCATTCCACTTAACCTCTTGTTTTTCTATCTAAAAGGCACTGCCGCCTTTAGCTTCGCTCGGAAGCTATTTCTGCATCGCCAGCAGGCTCATCATTACTTGGGTGTGTCGCTGCACGGGCACTTGCGAACCAGTTTTTCTCCAATGCTAGCCACAGCACGAGACCAATACCCAAGCCCCATGCAGCACCTTTGACTGCCAGGACTGATCCAACGATTATTGCAACGCCTCGTTCAAGGTTGCTCTCTCGCTCCAGCATTTCGATCGCTAAATACCCACACAAGTAACCCTGAATCAGCAAGGTCAGTGCCATACCAATATTGAGGCCGGGTTTAAACAAAGTCACAACGGGAACCAAGACGATAGCGATAGTCATCCCCCAGTACAGACTGGTTGCGCCACCCCAATAACTGTCCATGACCGAACGTGGATTGTTCATATAGCGGTTAATAACCAGCGCCTGCCCACCGGTCCAAGCCGGACCCGACAGACTGATGAAAGGCGCAAAAATGCCATGAAGAGTATTCCGAATCCCTACGATGATGCTGTTACGGCGGGGGCTAAAGACAAGTTTCTCGTCCTTGCGTGCGCTATCGGCATTTTTGAATAGCGAGTCCATCACCAGGATATCGCCAAAGGCAATGATGTAAGCAGCCAAAGCCAGCGGGATAGCATCAATAAAGTACTGAAACGGCGGAATTCCAAGACCAATGATGCTGTATTCCTGAAGGATTGTACCTACCGGAATCGTCGTGAAACCCCACTCGATTACGGGCATTTCGACCTCTCCGATAATCAAGCCGAACACGTAAGCGATTAGGAAAGGTATCGCGATACCGTACTGAGCAACAAAGCGGAAAAAACCGTAACGAGCGCGGAGTGGTCCTGCGGTTTCGGAAAAGAGCATGAAGAAGCCAAGCACGGCGCCCGTCAAAATGGTGATTGGCATCGTCCAAACACGACCATCAGCCGCAAATTCACCCATCACCGCAGAAACCCCGGCACCAATAAGGATGCCTGCCTTTAGAGACATGGGCATTTTTCGTACTAGCGAGTCAGCCCCCTTAAAAACCCCTAGCCCCAAGAAAACCAAGGCGACCGTTAACTGCAGTGCAATGAGCGCCAGTATCCTCGCCTCCCCCTCTGGATAGCCCATCAAAAATGCCACGTACAGAGGGATTCCCGCGGTGATCCAGCCAGCAACGGTTGGGTCACCAAAATGCGTATGCAGCAAATAAAGAATGTTGTTGAAAAGCACAAAGGCAACCGCGATTTCAAACGGAATACCCAACACTGAGGTCATAAGCGCCGTGATACTTAGTGGAACAACACAAAGTATCGCACCCTGCAAAATATCCGGAATTTCTAGTTTGTAGTGCACGAAGGGCACGCGCAATTTTAACGCCCCTAACGCTGATGGCTGCTCGCCACCTGTTGGTCTCTTCTGCACGGACATTGTTTTTGTTCTCCATCCATCGGAATTTGGAAATGCTACTGCTTAGGATTTACTCCCCAACAGAATACTAGGCATTAACACCCATACAATCAATGGTTTTTACTTGGTTTCTCGGGTGAGTTTATTTGGAACCCCAAGAGAGGAACAAAACCACGGATCAGATTATCTTTTAAATCATTCAGTTAGACGGATTTAGCCGATCCTCGATTGGCAAAATCAGAAGCAAATCCACGGAATTTGTTTAAAAAAGAAGGAAAAAGGCGCTACTCAGGGACGGCACAAGACAAGAAGTCGCCCCAAGGAGGAGCACTTTCAGGAAGGAGAATCCTATAATACAATAGGTTTCGAGGGGACGGAGGGCCCCTTAATGAATCAGGCGCCCTTGAATCCCTTGGCCACCAAGTAAACTTCACGGGACCGGGCTCTTGAGGAATCCGGCTTGCGCACGGAAACCTTGTCAAAAGCAGCGCGCACCGCTTTGACGTACTCATCGTAACCCTCGCCGTGGAACACTTTGGCGACAAAACTGCCTTTCGGTTTCAGCACCTGACACGCCATATCCAAAGCCAGCTCCACCAAGTACATAGATGCCGCTTGGTCTGCCGCATTCACACCGCTGATGTTGGGTGCCATGTCAGAGATCACCACATCGGCTTTGGCACCGTCTAACGCCGCCATCAGTTCGTCAAACACCGACTGTTCGGTGAAATCGCCCTGAATAAACTCAACGCCGGCGATGTTATCCATCGGCAGAATGTCCGATGCCAGCACCCGGCCTTTGTGGCCCACCAGCTTGGCCGCCACCTGTGACCATCCACCCGGCGCCGAACCAAGATCGACCACCAGACCGTTGGGCTGAATCAGACGATCTTTGTCGTTGATTTCCAGTAACTTATAACTGGCGCGGGAGCGATAGCCGTCCAACTGAGCCTGTTTTACAAAGGGGTCGTTGACGTGCTCTTCGAGCCAGCGGTTACTGCTTTTTGAACGGGCCATCGGAATAGTCTTCTGTTTACTGCGGGAGAACGCCATTGTACGCCGCTGCCTACACGACCGCAAAAGCCGCCAAGCGCCTGACAAGCTTCGGGCGCACCAGTACAATGGCGCAACAACGCCAAGCATTGCTTAACACTGGAAGCCTACCGTGAAGCTGGACGACATCAAGAAACTGCATCAGAAGAAATATCGCCAATCCTTGGGGCATTTCTTGGTGGAAGGCGAACACCTGGTGCTCGAACTCGAAAAAGCAGCGGCCAGCAATTCGCACTGGAAGCGGGCTCAGTTGTTTGTCACCAGCGCCTACGAAGACTGGCGCAGCCCGTGGCCCAAGCAGGTAATCAGTGATCGGCAAATGGCTCAGCTGGCAGACACCAAAACCCCGCAGGGCATTCTCGCGGTGGTTCCTTTGCCTACCCCTGCCAGCACCGAGTCAGCCAACGAGGGCAAAGCCGTTTACCTGCACGAAGTGCAGGACCCCGGCAACCTTGGCACCATTTTGCGCACGCTAGCGTGGTTTGGCGGCATGCGTTGCCTGCTCAGCCCCGGCAGTGTTGACCCTTACAACCCAAAGGTCGTCCGCTCCAGCATGGGTGCTATTTTTCACGTGCCTCTGGAAACCGACATCAGTCTGGATGCCCTAAGCCAGCGTTACCCGAACATTGCGTGTTTGGACATCGGCGGTGACCGCCTTACAGAACCCGGTTTTCAAAACCACGATTGTTACCTGTTCGGCAACGAAGCCCGAGGTGTGCCGGCCGCGGCCTTAACCAAACTCAATGCCCATCGATACACCATCCCTGGCGCGGCGGCGATTGAGTCCCTGAACCTTGCCTCAGCTGTAAATATGGCGGCTTACGAACTGAACCGCGACTAGTTTGCGTCGGCTGGAGCTAAACCGGCCTCTCAGCTTTCTGCAGGTGCGGGCTCAGCAGCCTCGGCCAGCAATTCCGGCTTTTTCATGGCTTTCGCGAACAGGTCTTTGTTTTCGGCAATGCTCATCGCGCACTGCTCTGCCAAATCTTCGGAAAGCCCTTCTACGTTTTTCTCCAGCCAGAACGCTACGTTCTCCGCCAACTCCAGCACCTTATCCCGTGCATCGGCTTCAGCCTTACTTTGAAAGAGCATGGTGTCTGGGTTGCTTAGCGCCATTTCCAGTCCGTCCCGATCCGAAAAGTATAATGATTGCACTGCCATGAGGCGTCCTCGCAGTCGTTAAATGCATGTATATTTATACAGTGGCATAGTACACGGAATTAACCGAGGATAGGAGCCTTGCTTACGATTTTATTCACAACCGATGAGGGGCTATGAATCCAACAATCGAACTTCTGAAGTCACACCGCTCCATCCGCAAGTTCAAAGATCAGCAGATTCCCAGAGAGCTGTTTGAAGACCTAATTCGCGCAGGCCAGAGTGCGGCCACCTCCAGTCACGTACAGGCGTACACTCTGATTCACGTGGTTAATCCAGAAAGCCGCGCACGGCTGGCAGAACTGGCGGGCGGCCAACCCTATGTCGAAAGCGCCTCCGATTTTCTGGTGTTCTGCGCCGATATGAAACGGTCGACCGAAGCTGCCGAACGATCCGGTGCGGACGTCACTCGCGGTATGACGGAGCAACTACTGGTTGCCAGTGTCGATGTGGCCTTGATGGCGCAAAATATGGTGGTTGCCGCGGAGTCAGTAGGCTTGGGCATTTGTTACATCGGCGGCATTCGCAACAACCCGCAGGAAGTCAGCGAACTGTTGAAACTGCCCGAGCATGTCTATCCAGTATTCGGCTTATGCCTGGGCTATCCGGACCAAAACCCGGAAGTGAAACCTCGTCTGCCACTGGCCAGCATTCTGAAACAGGATGTTTACGACGACTCCAGCGACGAAGCCTTGGTTGCAGAGTTTGATGACACCATGACTCGTTATTACCGGGAGCGCACAGGTGGCAACAAGAGCACCAATTGGTCCGAACAGTTGAAGCCCTTGTTCACCAGCAAACTGCGCGCCCACATGAAAGAGTTTCTGAACAAACGCGGGTTTGGTATTAAGTAAGCACTAACTATGCGCCTGTGAATTCAGGCGTCCTCAAGGATGAGGACAACCAATTCTTTAGGGCCATGAGCACCGTAAGCCAACACCTGCTCGATATCCGCGGTTTTCGAAGGCCCCGAGACCAGCAGAAGATTGGTGGGTAAGCCAGCCGACCAGTTCTGTTTTTCCATCATGCTGTACAAGTTGTCTTCGATCTCGCTGGCCTTCAGCAAAGCGATATGCAGCGGCGGTAACAAGCTCATCAGCCGCGGTTCATGCCGGTCTGGCCACAACACCAGAGAGCCGGTTGCCGCAATCGCGCCTGCGGTGCCGGTGAGACTGGCATCCACTTGCCAAAACAGTTCTTCTTTCCATTCCTCAATCGGGCGGTCGTAGGCCAACAGGTTTTGCTCGGCAGCGGCTTCCGCCCAGAACTCCGCCAGCTGCTGCCCATGCCCGGTACCCGGTGCGTACAACAGGTTAGCGAGCTTTCGGTTCTCCAATAGTTCCTGCACCTTCGCCGGCCAATTCGCGGCCGCCAGCGTGTACACCTCGGTATGAACCGTTTCCATCAGGCTGCGCAGACGCTGGATCCGGTCTTCCGGTGCATACTGCCAGGGTTCGGTCACCAGCGTTTCGTCGAACTGGTCAGGCCTTGGAGTGCTGCCTTCCAGGCCCGCCCGGAGCTTTTTCAAGATGTTGTCACGAGCGCTCATGACCGGTCCCCCGATGTTTTCTCGGCGTTAAGATGGGCTTTCGCCAAATCGTGTAAAGACCGCCGGGCTGGTACCGGTGCGGTGTGGTTCTCCGTCCAGGGGCCAAGGTTCTTCGGTGTCAGCTTGCCAAGCCGCGTGGCGGCCCACAGGAAGCACTTATACAAAGTCGGACGAGTGTTCAGTGCCATCCACATTCGCCATAAGGCGCGCTCTTTCCATGAATACTTCGAGCCACCGCCTTGCACAACCGCTGGCTCGTCCGGACTTTTTACGTTCTCCTGTCGCAACCGCTGAAGCAGTTCCGGAATAGGGATCTTCACCGGGCAGACCTCACCACACGCACCGCACAATGACGACGCGCTGGGATGATCGGGTACATGATCCAAACCCACCATATGCGGCGTGACAATTTTGCCAATCGGCCCCGGGTACACTTCGCCGTAGGTATGACCACCCACCCGGGTATATACCGGGCAATGGTTCATGCAGGCACCGCAGCGTATGCAGTTCAGGGTTTGGCGCAGCTGAGCGTCCGCGAAAGCTCCGCTTCGGCCGTTATCCAGCAGCACCAAATGCACTTCTTCCGGGCCGTCAAGTTCATCCGCTTTGCGAGGGCCAGAGATCATATTCACGTACGTGGTAATCGGCTGACCCAGTGCCGAGCGCGTTAAGAGCGACAACAAAGGCGCCACATCCCGAAGGTTTGCCACTACTTTTTCGATACCCGTAACCGCCACATGCACCGGAGGAACCGTGGTACTCATGCGGCCGTTGCCTTCGTTTTCCACCAGCAGCAGGGTGCCGGTTTCCGCGATCGCAAAGTTCACACCCGACACCCCGACGTCCGCCTCCAGAAACTTCTGGCGCAGGGTGCGGCGGCCAATCTGGATCAGCTCGTTCACATCCTCGGTCTCATCCACGCCCAGTTTGTCGTGGAACAGTTTGGAGACCTGAAAGCGGTTCTTGTGAATCGCCGGCATGATTATGTGGGAGGGCTTTTCGCCATCCAGCTGGACGATGTACTCACCCATGTCCGACTCCAGGCACTCGATGTTGCGTTCGGCCAGGTAGTCGTTCATTTCCATTTCTTCGCTGACCATGGATTTGCCCTTCACCACCTGAGAGCCCTGCTTCGCCTCAATGATGGAGTGGACAATCCGGTTGGCCTCTTCGGTAGTCTCCGCCCAGTGGACCTTGACACCGTTGGCGGTCAGCCTGGTTTCCAGTTGTTCAAGCAAATCCGGCAACCGGGACAGCGCCCGAGCCTTGATGTGGTTGCCGAGTTCCCGCAGTCCTTCACGCTCTTCCTCGTCCGGAAAAGCATCGGCCCGTTTTTTCATCAGCGAGTCCATGGCGACGCGGAAGTTGGTGCGCAGCTGGGCGTCGGCCAGGGCGCCCACCGCGCGGCCACGGAAGCTGTCGGTGAGTTCTTTTACCGGTATACGCTGGCTCATGATTTCACCTCTCCACTCACCCGCTCCCAAAGAAAGCTGGCCAGATGCCGGCCCCGGAACGTCTGTTTCTGTTTTTCCAGGGAGCCGTTGATGTTGAGCAGGCAGCCACCATCGGCGGTCACCATTTCCACCGCCCCGGATTCCCGCAGCGAGCGGGTTTTATCCAGCACCATGGCGCCGGAAACTTCCGGCATGCGCACCGAGAAGGTGCCGCCAAAGCCGCAACATTCACTTTCGTGGTCGTGATCCAGCCGCTCGACGTTCGCCAGCTTGCCCAGCAACTCCCGGGCGTGCAGGTGGGTGTTCATTTCCCGACGGGCGGAACAGGACGTGTGCAGGGCAATCTGCGTGGGCTGGCCGAGATCCTGCCAGTCTACCTTGCATACGTGCAGCAGAAACTCGGTCAGCTCGAAGGTACGCTCGGCCAGGTCATCCACACGCTTGAGGGTATCCGGCTCTTCCGCAAACACTTCCCGGTAGTGCTGCCGGAACATGCCGGCACAGGAGCCCGAGGGGACGACCACCGGCAAGCCGTTGTCGAGCAGGTTGAGCTGTGCCCGTGCCACCTCCCGGGCCTCGTTCACGTAGCCGGAGGTCCAGGCCGGCTGGCCGCAGCAGGATTGTTCCTGTGGAAAGTGCACGCGAATGCCTTCCCGCTCCAGCAGGCGGATGGCGTCCAGGCCGGCTTCCGGGAAGAAGAGGTCCACCACGCAGGTGCCGAACAGCGTGACCTCGGGCGGCTTGGCCGGATACGTTCGTGGCCCGGGTCGTTCAGGAGCCACGCGGGTGGCATTGGGGGCGGCGTCGTAGAACAGCTCAGTCATCAGTTATTGCCTCCGGGTTCTTCAGGCTGCGTGGCAGCCCTGCCCGTTGTTTCAGATCAGTTCATCAAAGGGTCGGTAACGCCCAAAGCATAGGCTGCCACCAAGGCAACCACACCGGTCATTACAAGATAGTAGATGGTCGGGCGAATGGTTTTGCGTAGGGTCTGGCCTTCACGGCCCAGCAAACCAACCGTCGCCGAAGCCGCCACCACATTGTGAATCGCGATCATGTTACCCGCAGCCGCACCAACAGCCTGCACCGCCACCATCAGCGCCGTGGACAAGCCGAGGCCTTGGGCGACACCAAACTGGAACTGGCTGAACATCATATTCGATACGGTATTGGAGCCGGCAAGGAAAGCGCCCAGCGCACCGACTGTAGGCGCCAGGAAGGGATAGATGCCGCCCACAGAATCCGCCACCCAGGTGGCCATGGCCAGCGGCATGCTTGGCAGGTCGGCCAGGTTGACGCCGGAGTTGATCATGATCCGCACCATCGGAATGGTGAACAGCAGTACAAAGCCCGCGCTGAGCAACACCCCGCCCGACTCTTTCAGGGCTTCACCCATGGCCCTGGTGCTCATCCGGTGAATGAAGAAGGTAGCAATCACCACCATCACCAGAATGCCGCCAGGCAGGTACAGTGGCTGCACACCGGCGCTGACCCCGGCCTCACCCAGAATGTTCGAGAAGGATACGCCAATGCTGACGAAGAAGTCTTTCACCGGCGCTACCGTGCGGCTGATCACCAGAATTGCACCCATCAGAACATACGGTAGCCAGGCACGAAAGCCACTCATGGGGTGGGCAGCGATGTCTTCCAGTTTCATTTCCAGCTTGCCAACCCACTCGGCTGGCCAGTCTTCACGCTCGGCAAAGTCCCAGGTTTTCTTCGGAATCAGAAAGCCCTTCCTGGCCGCAAACGTGACAATCGCCAGGCCAATCAGGCCACCCAGCAACGACGGAAACTCCGGCCCCATCAGTATACCCGTGATGGCATAGGGCACCACGAAGGCGACGCCTGCAAACAGGGCAAACGGCAACACTTCCAGACCTTCCTTCCAGCTTTTGTTCTGGCCGAAGAAACGGGTCATCATCACCGCCATCAGCAGCGGCATGATCACGCCAGCAATGGCGTGGGTAATGGCAACTTCGGAGGTAATCAGCTGCAGGTAGGCTTCCCAGCTGGAACCCGCAGCCTCAAGCTGGCCACTGATCGTGGCCTCGTCCAGCCCCGTGGTCACACCGACAATGATCGGTGTGCCGACCGCGCCAAACGACACCGGCGTGCTCTGCACCATCATCCCGAGCATAACCGCCGCCATGGCCGGAAAACCTACCGCCACCAGTAACGGCGCCACAATGGCTGCTGGCGTACCGAAACCGGATGCGCCTTCAATAAAACTGCCAAACAGCCAGACAATGATAATGGCCTGGATCCGCCGGTCCGGCGTGATATTGGTAAAACCAGAGCGAATGGTAGCAATGGCTCCCGAGTGCTTGAGGGTGTTCAGTAGCAAAATGGCGCCGAAGATAATCCACAACACACCGATCGTGATCACCAGTCCCTGCAGGGTCGAGGCGAAAATTCGGTTCAGGGTCATGTCCCAGGCGGTATAGCCAAGTACGGCCGTTGCCAGAAAGACAACAGGCATGGCAGTTCGGGCGGGCCATCGCAGGCCGAGAAGCAGCATTCCGGCCAGCAGAATGGGGGCAAATGCCAGCAGGGCGAGTAATCCGGATGACATGGTTTTCTCCAGAGTATTGTTATTGGGCTCTATCTTTGGATAATTGGCCTTACCAATTGACAAATCTGATCCAAGCACAGTATTTGAGCGATTAAAGACTGTCAAAACCCCAAACTAAGACATTGGTCTTAAGGGCTTGCTGTTTTGCTGTTAAAACAAGTACAAAGGCAGTCAGTTTTTTTGGTAAGACCAATTTAATCCGTGAACTCCGGAGCCCTATGTCGATCAACCAGATCGCCCCGAAACGCCTGGCAGACACCATTGTCGAACAGCTGGAAACCATGATTCTCGAAGGCACCCTGAAGCCCGGCCAGCGCCTGCCACCTGAGCGGACACTGGCCGAGCAGTTTGGGGTTTCCAGGCCATCGTTACGGGAAGCGGTGCAAAAGCTCGCAGCGAAAGGCCTGCTGATCAGCCGCCAGGGTGGCGGAAATTTTGTAACCGAAAGCCTGGGGGCAAGCTTCAGTGATCCCCTTGTTCAGCTGCTGGAAAACCGACCCGAAGCCCACCGAGACCTGCTGGAGTTCCGGCGCACCCTGGAAGCAGACTGCGCCTACTACGCGGCGCAGCGGGCGACTGAAGTTGACAAGGCGCGCCTGACCAAGGCCTGGCAGGACCTTGATGCCTGCTACCAGACCCCTTCCAAAGAAAACATCGAGCAGGAAGGCGCGGCGGATGCCGGCTTTCATCTGGCCATTGCCGAAGCCAGCCACAACGTGGTGCTGCTACACACCATGCGCAACCTGTTCAGCCTGCTGAAGAACAATATTGTCACCAACATCGGCGGGATGTACTCCAAGGAAGCCGCCACCCGGACGGGCCTGATCAGCCAGCATCAGAAACTGTTTACCGCGATTGTGGAAGGCCGGGCCGAGGCGGCACGGGCAATAGCCGGAGAGCATATCGAATTTGTGCAGAAAACCATTGAGGAAAACACGGAAAGCGAGCGCCGTCGGGAACGGGCCCTTCGCCGGGACAGTTCCGGCAAAAAACACCAGGCGTAAAAAAGCCGGGGAGTCCCCGGCTGAAGCAATCACACGATGCACCAACACAATGCATTGTCCTGATGAATCCTCAGAATACCCGCTCTATATGACCCTTTCGTGACATCGCGGTTAATCCGGTAATTTTTCCCAGACCGTCAACTCAGAGAAGCTGTGCTGGAATTTGTTGCGGGTCTCGCGAATGACAAAAGGCAGGCTCCTGGGTTCGCCCAGCATCCGGAAGTGGGGCGCCAGCATATCCTTCAGGCCATCCAGTGTGGTGTAAGGTTTGCCATCTTTCAGGAAACCGCCAACCCACTCGGCCTTGGGCGTGTATTCTTCCAGCCAGGTGTACGGGGAAGCGATCACCAGCAAGCCCAGGTCATTTATGCGTTCGTGAACGGTTTCCAGGAACAGGGATGGTTTGTAGAGTCGATCAATGAGGTTGCCCGCCAGCACCAGGTCGTAATCCCGGTAACGCGCACCCAGCTGGCAGGCATCGCCCTGGTGAAAAGCCACCCGGTGCATGGCATCAGACAAACCCAGAGCTGCCAGCGAACGCTCCTGATAACTGACCAGTTCACCTTCTTCTGGCCGGGCATAGCGGGCCACTCCCTCCCGCACCACTTCCTTGCATTTGCGGATAAACGTTTCGGAAAAGTCGATGCCATCCACGTGATCAAAATGCCGCGCCAGCTCAAGCGTGGTTCGCCCTACTGCGCAACCAATATCCAGGGCCCGGCAGGTTTGCCGGCCGTCCAGCGCCTCCATGGCGGCATCCGCTAGCTCTTTCGGGAAGTTCGCCTCGCCATGCCAGCTCTCGCCAAAGTGGAACTCCAGGTACTGGGCCAGGGTGGTGTTGTCTTCGTAGTAGCCCGTCGGCTCCGTCATTTTGTTCTCCTCGTACCGGCAGGTCAGGACTTGCCGGCCAGTTTCGGGTAAAGCGGTTCCACCAGGGGTTTCAGGCCCTTGGCTTCATCAATAAACAGCTGCAGGTGCGGGAAAGGAATCTCGATGCCGGCGTCATCCAGTGCCTCCTTAACCTGCTCCAGCACATCGGCCATGATTCTGGGCTGAACATCCAGGTTATCCGGCGTAATCCAGATTTTCACTTCCAGGTCTACCGAGGAATCGCCCAGGTTCTTCAGCACCACCCGGGGTTCCATACCGGCGCTTTGCAGCACTTCCGGATGCGCCAGCAGCACCGGCATGATCACCTCCCGGGCTGCCTTGGCGGACTCCTTGTAGGCGATACCCACCGGTATATTCAGCCGGGTCGCGCCCTCGGCACTGTAATTGACGATATCGGAAGACGCCACGCTGTCGTTGGGAATCATGGTGAAAATGTTGTCCCGGGTGCGCAGCCAGGTGGTGCGCAGGGCTATCTTGACCACCTTGCCGTCCTGCCCGTTGATGGTTACCCAGTCGCCAATCCGGAATGGCCGTTCGATCAACAGGGTAATGCCGGCAATGAAGTTGGACAGGGTCGATTGAGCCGCAAAGCCCACCGCAATACCGACAATCCCGAGCCCGGCCACAATCGACACCACATCAAAGCCAAACTGTGCCAGCACGGTGACCGCCGCAAAGGTAGCGGTAAGCACAGAGAACAGGTTTTCCACCAGCTGCCGGATGGACGGATCCAGCCGGTAGCGGCTCATGGCTTCCCGGATCAGCCGGCCGGCAACCAGCCAGCCCACAAAGAACCCCAAGGCCATCAGCCCGGCCCGGGCCATGGATTTCAGCAATTCCGGCGCCGCCCCGAACTGGGCCATGATCACCAGCAAAGCGCCCAGCCCGAACAGATACCGGATCCCCGTACGGGCATGGTTAAATAACGGGTGCCGGGCCCGCTTTTTGCCCACGGCAAAACGCACAATGCTGATCAGCAGGGCGTACACCACCAGAAACAGCCCCAGATACAAGGCCGAAATCAGAAGCTGGCTGAGGGCATGCACCGCCAGTTCCCCCCAGTCCGCCTGGCCATCGCCAAACGCATTCAGGGTGTCGGATACATTCTGTTTTATCTGTTCACGCACAGCGGCAAAGATGCTTTCTGCCATTGAAGGTTCCTTATACAACGGTTCAGATACCCTGCCTGCAAGGGTAGCCGGTTATTGCCGAACAGGCGCTTCACTTCCAGGATCCCGGCCGGTATATACGAACCGGAGCGCCAGACTGTTCATGCACTTTAGCACTTGCAGGGAAATCCGGCCCCGCTACCGTGCCAGCCCTTGAAGAAACCGGCCCGAACCATCATTGTTTATTGATCACTATCGATAGTCCCTCAGAATCCCGGAGCTCCATGTCCATTAAACCCGATTTTTCCCTGCTCGAACTGGCCTCCGTCCGCGAAGGCGATTCCGTCTCCACCACCCTGGCCAACAGCGTGGCCTATGCCCAGCATGCCGAGAAGCTTGGTTTCAAGCGTTTCTGGCTGGCCGAGCATCACAACATGGAAGGCATCACCAGTTCTGCCACCTCGGTACTGGTGGGCCACATTGCCGGCAAGACCGAGAGCATCCGCGTCGGTTCCGGTGGCGTGATGCTGCCCAACCACCCGCCCCTGGTGATTGCTGAACAGTTCGGCACCCTGGAATGCCTGTACCCGGGCCGCATTGACCTGGGCCTTGGCCGGGCGCCGGGGACTGACCAGATTACCGCCCGGGCACTGCGCCGGGAGGGGCTGGGCGCGGAACAGTTCCCCGAAGATGTTGCCCGCCTGCAAACCCTGCTCGGGCCGCTGCAGCCGGGCCAGCCGGTCAAAGCCATTCCCGGCGCCGGCACCAACGTGCCGATCTGGCTGCTTGGCTCCAGCCTGTACAGCGCCCAGCTGGCCGCCATGCGCGGGCTGCCCTACGCCTTTGCCGGCCACTTTGCACCGCGCCTGTATCGCGAAGCGCTCAGGGTGTACCGGGATAATTTCCAGCCTTCCGAGCAGCTGCAGCAGCCCTACGCCATGCTGGCCATTCCGGCCGTACCGGCGGACTCCATGGAAGAAGCCAAATTCCTGAGCACCACCAGCTACCAGCGGATTCTGTCGCTGTTCCGTGGCCAGCCGCTGTGGATGAAGCCGCCGGTGGAGTCCATGGATGGCCTGTGGAATGCCGCTGAAGAAGCCGGGGTTAAGGATTTTCTGGGCTTGCAGGTCATTGGTAATTCCGACGACCTGAAACAACAGCTTGAGGAACTGCTGTCGGATATCCAGGTGGAGGAGCTGATGTTCACCGTTGATATCTACGAGCCGGCCCAGCGCCGCCACGCCCTCGACATCCTGGCCCAAACCCGAACCTGAACCGACTGACCGAATGCAGGGAGCCTGACATGCCCGAACAACCGTTTTTCGTGTTTCTGTCCCATGGCCTGGAAAGCGGCCCGGGCAGCACCAAGATCCAGGCCCTGAAAGCGGTGGCGGAACAGTTTGATGGCGTACGCGCCGAGGCCATCGACCACCGCAGCAGCAAAGACCCGGCAGTCCGGCTGGAGCAGATGCGAGCCGCCATGGAAAGTGCCGGCGCCGTGCCAGAGCGGACCATCCTGGCCGGCTCCAGCATGGGTGGCTGGGTGTGCGCCCAGACCAGCGCAATCACACCGGTACTGGGCTGTTTCCTGCTGGCCCCGGCACTGGCGTTGCCGAAATATCCGCAATCGAGCCCGCTGATCGGCGCCCGTTATACCCGCATCATTCACGGCTGGGATGATGATGTGGTACCGGTGATGCCGGTTCTGGAACTGGCCCGTGAGCAGCGCCTCGAAACCCTTGTACTGCCAGACGGGCACCGGCTGGAGAACAGTGTCGACAGGGTGGCCCGGGAGTTCCGGCAGTTCCTTCAGGCCTGCTTCACAAAACAGAATCAGGCCTGAATTCATAGACTTGCAATGCCGGAATAATCGCCAGCCCCAATTCCCTGATTTTGGTCATTTCCTTGCGAAAACCGCGTTGTTTTGCCAGTCTAAAAAAAGGTAACAAGGAATTAACTGAAAAAAAGAGCGGAGACAACGCGATGAACAGCACAAGCAAATTCAGGAAACTGGCGGGTATTTCAGCACTGGCGTTTGCCGGTCTGACCGCAGCCAATGCGGTAAATGCAGCCAACTGGCGTTACGCCCACGAAGAATACGAGGGTGATGTTCAAGACGTTTACGCCTACAAATTCAAAGAGTACATCGAAGAAAACTCAGACCACACGCTGCAAGTCTTCCGCTTTGGTGAGCTGGGTGAGTCCGACGACATCATGGAGCAGACTCAGGCAGGCATCCTGAATTTCGTGAACCAGTCCCCGGGTTTCACCGGCGCACTGATTCCTGAGGCTCAGATTTTCTTCATTCCCTACCTGCTGCCCACCGACATGGGTACGGTGATCGACTTTTTCCGTGAGTCCAAGGCGATCAACGAAGATTTCCCCAAACTCTATTCCGAACAAGGTCTGGAGTTGTTGAAGATGTACCCGGAAGGCGAATTCGTGGTCACCGTGGATGAGCCGGTTACTTCCCCAGAAGAATTTAAGAACAAGAAGATCCGGGTGATGACTAACCCGCTGTTGTCTGAAACCTATTCCGCGTTTGGTGCCACCCCCACGCCTCTGCCTTGGGGTGAAGTATACGGTGCGCTGCAAACCAACATGATTCAGGGTCAGGAAAACCCGATCTTCTGGATTGAATCTGGCGGCCTGTACGAAGTATCCCCGAACCTGGTGTTCACAGGCCACGGCTGGTTCACCACCGCCATGATGGCGAACCAGAACTTCTACAACGGTTTGTCTGACGAAGACAAAAAGCTGGTGCAAGACGCCGCTGACTTCGCCTTTGAAGAAATCATCGATCACATCGATGGTCTGGCAGATGAAGCGCTTGAGAAAATTGTCGAAAAAGGTGACGACGTGACCGTTACCCGTCTGAACGAAGAACAGATTGAGGCGTTCCGCAAACGGGCACCTCAAGTTGAAGAGAAATTCATCGAGATGACTGGCGACGGCGGCAAGAAACTCCTTAAGCAATTCAAAGCCGACCTTGAAGCTGTTCAAGGCGAATAAACGGCAGGATTCAAAGGGTGGCTCTGGCCACCCTTTGTTGTCCGGCTAAGGTTTAAATCTGCCCCGCCGTGTGCTTTAACGGCCGGGAGCAATCAGTTGTGGAGCACCACCCATGTCTGAGCATCCTCAAGAGGCTGTTGAAGACGATACCGGCACCTATGAATCCGGTTTACCCGGCATTCTCGGCACCATCGACGAATGGATAGCCAAAACCGAAGCAGTCATGCTGGCTGCTGGCGTTATCCTGATGGCCATCAACACCTGCATTAACGTTATTGGCCGTTTTGTTTTCGGAGAAGGTTTGTTTTTCTCCGGCGAGATCAACCGAATCCTCATTATCCTGATCACCTTTGCCGGCATTGGTTATGCCGCCCGGCACGGTCGCCATATTCGCATGTCAGCGGTCTACGATGCCTTTCCTGCCAGCGGCCGAAAAGTGTTGATGATTGTCATCGCGCTGTTCACGTCCGTTGTGATGTTTTTCCTGTGTTACTACTCCTACGGATACATCGAAACCCTGTACAGCCGGGGGCGAATCCTGCCTGCCTTGGGTCTTCCCATCTGGTGGATTTATATCTGGGCACCGATCGGCTTTGCCATAACCGGTATTCAGTACTTCCTCACCGCCATCAAGAACTTCACCAGCAAGGATGTTTACCTTTCAACAGGGGTGGTTGACGGTTATGCCGACACAGAATCGGAAGTTTAAAAGCAGCACAAACCTGGAAGGTTGAGGACACGCATACTATGGCAACTATTATGATGCTCATCATGATCGGGCTGCTGCTTCTGGGCTTCCCGATGATGATTCCGCTAATCACCGCCGCGGTGGTTGGTTTTGTAATGATGTTTGACGGCTTCGGCCAGATGGGCACCTTCATCCAGCAGATGATGGGCGGCATCCGGCCGGCGTCGTTGATCGCAGTTCCTATGTTTATTCTGGCCGCCGACATCATGACTCGCGGCCAGTCTGCCGACCGTCTGATCAACATGGTCATGGCGTTTATCGGCCACGTCAAAGGTGGGCTGGCAATCAGTACCGCCACCTCCTGCACCTTGTTCGGTGCGGTCTCTGGTTCCACTCAGGCAACCGTGGTTGCGGTGGGTTCGCCGCTGCGTCCGAAGATGCTTAAAGCCGGTTATTCTGACTCTTTTACCTTGGCTTTGATCGTTAACGCCAGTGACATCGCGTTTCTGATTCCGCCCAGCATCGGGATGATTATCTACGGGGTTATTTCGGAAACCTCCATTGCCGAATTATTCATTGCCGGCATTGGTCCGGGCTTGCTGATCCTGATGATGTTTTCGGTGTACTGCCTGATTTATGCCTACAAGAACAACGTGCCCACGGAAGAAAAAGCCAGCTGGAAACAGCGTGCCGTGTCAGTTCGGGATGCGTCTTGGCCACTGATGTTCCCGGTCATTATTGTCGGCGGTATTTACGGCGGTATTTTCAGCCCAACGGAAGCGGCCGCCGTGTGCGTGCTTTATGCGTTCCTGCTGGAGTTCGTGATTTTCCGCTCGCTGAAACTGACCGATGTGTATCGAATTGCCAAATCAACCGGCCTGATCACCGCCGTGGTCTTCATTCTGGTTGCTGTGGGTAACGGTTTCTCCTGGATCATTTCCTTTGCCCAGATTCCGCAAGCCATTCTGGAGTCCGTTGGCGTCAACGAGGCTGGCCCGGTAGGCGTTCTGATCGCGATTTGTGTCGCGTTCTTCATCGCCTGTATGTTTGTAGACCCCATCGTGGTGATTCTGGTGCTCACCCCGATTTTCGCCCCTGCGATTCAGTCTACGGGCCTTGATCCGGTATTGGTGGGTGTTCTGATCACCTTGCAGGTGGCCATTGGCTCTGCCACACCACCGTTCGGTTGCGACATATTCACCGCGATTGCGATTTTCAAACGGCCGTATCTGGAAGTTATCCGCGGCACGCCGCCGTTTATATTCATGTTGGTGGCTGCCGCAGGCCTGATCATCGCCTTCCCGCAAATTGCGCTGTTCCTGAGGGATCTGGCTTACCCACAGTAAGCCGGATACCCGGCCAATAACAGGAGACTGCTATGTTTAATCGAATTCTGGCGGCCGTGGATGGTTCCAAAACATCGCTTCGGGCACTGGACAAGGCAATCGAGCTGCAACGGCTGTTACCAGAGGTGGAGATTTTCATCATCTGTGTTTACAAGCATCACAGCTTATTCGAAGCTTCCTTATCCATCGGGCGCCCCGACGATATGGACATCCCGGATAAAGTTTTATCGGAATTCGCTAAAGAAGTGGTTAACCACGCGAAGGAGTTTGCGAAAGAGCACGGCGCCACAAAAGTGCGCGGTTTCGTGAAAGCGGGCCGGCCTTCCAAGGTGATTGTGAAGTTCGCCAAGGAAAAAGAGGCCGATCTCATCGTGGTCGGTACCAAAGGCACCAACAGTGATAAAGACGGCATGTTTTTGGGCAGTGTTTCTCACCGAGTAGCCTCCCAGGCAAAATGCCCCGTATTGGTTGTCTAACGCTTTTACCGGGCTTCTGGATACCCCCGACAGCAGAATTTTTGCTGTTGGGGTATAACGGATATCCGCAAGCTGCGTGAAATTTCACCGTGCTAAACTGCCGCGCCTCTAGGTTAACTTTCATTCACAAATCACAAGGCGCTTGTCGATGACCGCAATTGTCGATTTTCTCAACTCTATTATTTGGGGCTATGTTCTCGTTTACGGTTTGCTCGCCGTAGGCATTTTCTTCACCGTTCGCCTCGGTTTTTTACAGTTCCGTCATTTTGGCGAGATGGTCCGCGCCATCCGCGGTTCCCGCGAAAGCGACGTTCACGGTATTTCCCCATTCCAAGCTCTGTGTACCAGCCTCGCCTCACGCGTTGGCACCGGCAACCTTGCCGGTGTCGCGGTTGCCCTTTATCTGGGCGGTGCCGGTGCGATCTTCTGGATGTGGATGGTCGCTCTGGTGGGCATGGCCACGGGCTATGCAGAAAGCACCTTGGCACAGCTTTATAAGGTTCGCGACGGCAAAGGCCAGTACCGCGGCGGTCCCGCTGTGTATATTGCCAAGGGCCTGAAAGCTCCCTGGGCCGCTGCCATTTTCGCAGTTTGCTTGATCATCTCCTTTGGCTTGGTGTTCAACGCAGTGCAAGCCAACTCCATTGCCGATGCCATGCAAGGTGCGTTCGGCGCACCCAAACTTGGCGTTGGCGTGGTGATCGCCGCCTGTGCGGGCGTTGTGATTTTCGGCGGTCTGCGCAAAATCGTTCGCTTTGCGGAATTTGTAGTGCCGTTTATGGCCGGCGCCTATGTACTGTTGGCACTGGGCGTGATGGCGATGAACATCACCGAAGTACCGGGCGTATTAGCGCTGATCGTAAAAAGCGCGTTCGGCCTGGAAGAAGCAGCCGGTGGCGCTGCGGGTTCGGTTACCGCGGCCATGCTGAACGGCATCAAGCGCGGTCTGTTCTCCAACGAAGCCGGCATGGGCTCGGCGCCGAACATCGCTGCTACAGCCACACCTGCACCGCACCACCCGTCGTCGCAAGGCTTGGTACAGGCATTCGGCGTGTTCGTTGACACCATCGTTGTGTGTACAGCCACAGCAATCATGATTCTGCTGGCGGGTGTTCTGGAGCCAGGTTCCGGCGTGACCGGTACCCAACTAACCCAGCAGGCTATGGAAGTTCACCTTGGCGAGTTTGGCAGCTACTTCATTGCCGTGGCCATTCTGTTCTTTGCCTTTACTTCCATCGTTGCCAACTACACCTACGCTGAAAACGCTTTGGTGTACCTGAAAGGCGGCAACACCCTTGGCCTGACCATTCTTCGCCTGGCCGCTTTGGGCATGGTGATTTGGGGAGGTTACGAAGCGGTTGTCACCGTATTCAACGCCGCGGATGCGTCCATGGGACTGATGGCAGTGATCAACCTGATTGCCATTGTGCTCTTGTCGGGCACTGTGATTAAGCTGACCAAAGACTATCTGGCTCAGCGTAAGGAAGGTGTAGTACCGCAGTTCAAATCCGCAGATTACCCAGAGTTGGACGAGAAAATCGACAGCAGTATCTGGCGCTAATGTGCAATGCCCTGCAGCTATCCAGTGATAGCTGCAGGGCAACTCTTTCCTTTCCCCAATCTATTGCTCCCCTCGGTTTTGCCGCAAAGTCAGCATCGCTAACAAGCCCGATACCGCCATCAAGAACAACGCCACCGCATTGAGCACCGGCGTAGACCCCTCTCGCAACCGATTGAACAGCGCTACGGTAAGCGGCGTGTCACTGCCCGTCAGCATGACCGTCGTATTAAAGTTCTCAAACGACATCAGAAACGCCATAGCCGCCGCCCCGAATATTGAAGGCAGTAACCAAGGTAAGGTCACGGTGAACCAAGCCACCAATGGCGTTGCCCCCAGGTTCAGTGCGGCTTCTTCCAGTTGTGGATCAAACTTGCGCAACCGTGCGCCAATCACCAGCGTTGCCAAAGTCGTAATAAACGTCACTTGCCCCATAACCACCAATGTCATGCCCGGCCGAAAAATATCCAGCTCGATACCCCACAATCGAGACACCTCGTTCGCGGTGCCGCTGTACAAAACCAGAATAGACACCCCGAGAATCACCCCGGGTATCACCAGAGGCAATAGCATCAGCAAGTACAAGAATTCCTTGCCGCGAAACTGCAGGCGCTCAAACAACACAGCATTCACGCAACCCAAGGCAACACTGCCCAGCGTCACCCAGAAGGCGATTTTGGTACTGACCCACAAAGCACTGAGCAAACCATCGTCATGGAACAGGCCCGTTCGACCTTCGTTACCATTCGCCAAATACCAATCCAGCGTGAACCCCTTCCAAGGCAACGAGGGGAACTGGGAATCGTTAAACGCAAAGGCGGCGGTCACCAGCAGCGGCATGGCCAAGTAGATAAAAAAAGCCACTAGATAGGCCAGATAGAGGCCATCAAACAATCGGGAGCGAGGTACGGAGCGAATCATCGTGTCACCCCATGACTTTGCGCAGAGACTGGCCTGACAATTTCAGCCCCAGCCACACCATCATCGACGACAACACCAGTAACAGAACCCCTAAAGCAGCCCCCTGTTCCCAATTGAAACGGGTAATAAACTGGGTGAAGATTTGTTCGGTGAACCAGGCGCTGTCTTTGCCGCCCATCAAAACTGGGGTCAAATAACTACCTAGGGTTAGCATGAACACCACGATGCAGCCCGATACAATCCCTGGCATGGCCCAGGGCACCACAACTTCCCGTAGCACTGTCGCGTGGCCGCCGCCAAGATCGTACCCGGCCTCCACCAAATTCTCGTCCATGCCATCCAGTGTCGTCACTAATGGCACCACCATAAACAGCAGACCGTTGTAGACGAGCCCAACAATCACGGCGACGTCGTTATAAAGCATTTCCACCGGGCCATCGGCCCAGCCGAGCGCTTGCAGCCACGAGCTGAACAAGCCACTTTCGCGCAGCAGAATCATCCAGCCGTAAGTACGTACTAACTCACTGGCCCAGAACGGTATCAGGCAAGCCAGAAACAGAATGCCTTTGCTGCGGCCGCGGGCCATTTTGGCGATGTACCAAGCTATGGGAAAAGCCACCAGCAGTGTTAGAAACGTGGTGAACAGCGACATCACGCCGGTGCGGACGAAGGTTCGCCAGTAATAAGATTCCGTGAAGAAATTCTGGTATTGCTCCAGCCCCCACGCCAGCGTATCCCAGCTCTCGCGAACCTGAAACGACACCCTGAGCATCTGTATGTGTGGCACCAACACCAACAACACAATCCATAACAGGAAAGGGGTTAGCAGCAACCAAAGGGAAAGACGGCTCGCTGACGATTTCATGACTGACCAGCCCCGAATACCCGGGCCAGCTTGGGGTCCCAAGCAAGATTGATTGAACTGTCGGGGGTCAATGTCGGCGCGGAGCCGTCTTGGGGCAAGCGGGCGTATATCGGGCTGCCGCTGCATTCCGCCTCAACCCGACTGTTCGCCCCATCGAAAAGCGTTGTTTTCACGCTGGCCTGCATTACTGAATAACCGTTATGCGGCAAAGAATCAGCAAACACCAGAGATTCAGGGCGAATATACAGCTCAGCTCGCGAACCCGGCTGCAATTCATTCGAAGCCACGCGGCCACGCACTAACTCGCCGCTATCCAGCCGGATTTGTGCCAAATTGTCTGCCAGCGAGACGACTTCTCCGCCCAGACGATTGTTGTCGCCGACAAATCCCGCCACGAATGGAGTCGCGGGCTCACGGTAGAGTTCTTCCGGTGGGGCGACCTGATCAAAACGGCCGTCTTTCATCACCGCTACTTGGTCAGACATCACCATGGCTTCGGATTGGTCGTGGGTGATGTACACAAAGGTTGTACCGAACTGCTTCTGAAGGTGCTTAAGCTCCACCTTCATCTGCTCACGCAGTTTCAGATCAAGCGCACCGAGCGGCTCATCCAGTAACAACAGGGTAGGCTTCAGCACCAAACATCGGGCAAGAGCCACGCGTTGGCGCTGGCCACCGGACAATTCCATCGGATTCCGGTTTTCAAGCCCGGGCAGGCCAACCTGCTCAAGCACCTCTGCCGTCAGCATCCGGCGTTCGGCTGCGGGTACTTTCCGGCGTTTCAAACCATAGCCGATGTTGTCGCCTACCGACATGGTGGGAAATAAAGCCAGATGCTGAAATACCATGTTCACCGGGCGGTGGTTGGGGGGCACATCGTTCATTCGCTCCCCACGGATATAAATATCGCCCTGGTTGGGCTTATCGAACCCCGCCAGCAGGCGCAGCAACGTGGTTTTACCACAACCGGACGGGCCAAGAATGGAGAAGAACGTGCCGGCCGGCACGTCCAGTGAGATGTTATTTACCGCTGTGTGGGCGCCGAAGCGCCGCACCAGCCCGTCACAGGAAAGGTCAGATTGTGTCGCCATGGAGATCAGTTCGCCGCTTGCACACGATCCAGTACTTGCCCTTCGGTGGCTTCCAGTCTCGGCGGCACAGGTGGGTACCATTTGATATTGGTGATGGCTTGCTCATCGAAACTCGCCCGGTAGGCATCACGCAAGTCCGCTTTCACAAATTCGTCTGCGCCTTTAGATGCGGTAAAGTTGCCGGACGCATTGGTAATCTGCGCGGCGATTTCGGGCTGCATCACGAAATTGATCCACTTGTAGGCAGCATCTTCGTTTTCGCTGCGGCGAGGGATCGCAAAGGTGTCGATCCAACCCAAAGCACCGGACTCCGGCGCAACAAATTGAATCTCCGGGTTCTCGGCGTTCAGTTTCCAGCCACCGGCATCCCAAGCCATGGCCGCGATGACCTCTTCAGTGCGCAGCAGCGACAGCAATTGATCGCCACCGGTCCAATAGGTTTTCACGTTGGCTTTGCAATCGATCAGCTTGTCTTCCACCTTCGCCATGATCGACGCGTATTCGTCACGATCGTTGTAGGCTGCGAACGGATCCAGCCCCATGGCAAAAGCGAAGCCCATCAGGGTTGGGCGTTTAAGGCGATAGCTCACTTTGCCAGCGACCGCGGGATCACACAGGTCGGTGTAATCCTTGACGGTATCGGCCACAGAGCTGTGCACAATCAAACCACTGGTGCCCCAAACGGCCGGCACACCGTAGGATTTCCCATTTAACCCGGTAGCTTCCTGAGTGGCCTTGACCATAGACGGCTGTAGTTGGTCGGTATTGATTCGGCTGTAATCGATGGGCTTGTAGACATTGAACTGACGCTGAACGCCAACGATCCGGTCCTGGCTCGGCTGAGCCAGATCGAAACCTGCACCGCCGGTGGCCCGCAGCTTGGAAATCATGTCTTCGTTGTTCGACAAGGTAATCTTTACATCGATGCCGGTTTCGTCTTCAAACTGCGCCACTACTTCGTCGGGTGCGTAACCGCCCCATGTAATAAGCCGGAGCTCTTCAGCTAACAACGGGCTGGCAGCTGTTACGGCCAACAGAGAGGTACACAGCAGTGCCGCATTCCGTGTTTTATTCGCGTTCATGGTCGTTCCTTCCTCTGATTTTTGTGGCGAAACACTTCGCTAACTTCTTGTTATCAGGAAGTTATAGACCATATATGACGGTTATGTGAAAACCGCCCACGAAAAAGGGAGGCCGAGGCCTCCCTTTTTCAATTCAAACCGCTAAAACGCCTTAAAGGCCAGACTTCAGCTTTTCCCAGTACTTCGCATAAACCTGCAACGCTTCGTCACCGATATCGGTCTGGAACTCAGCGTTAATCATGTCTTCAGCGGTCGGATAGCTGGCGCGATCACTGGCGACCGATTCATCCAGCAACTCACGGGCGGCCAGGTTTGGCGTGGCGTAACCGATGTCTTCACTGATCAGCGCCGAGATTTCAGGCTTCAGCACGAAACTGATGAACTTGTGGGCGGCTTCAGGGTTTTTCGCGTTTTTCGGGATCACGAAGCTGTCCAGCCAGGCGATGATGCCCTCGTCCGGGTACACGTATTCGAGCGTCGGCAGCGCGTCACGGCCCATTACGGCTTCGCCGTTCCAGATCATGCCAATGTCGGTTTCGCCTTCCAGGAAGGGCATGCGCGGAGCGTCAGAGTTGAAGGTGCGAACCGACGGCATCAGCTCGGCCAACTTCTCGTACGCTTCTTCAATATGTTCAGGGTCTGTGCTGTTGCCAGAATGACCTAACACTCTAAGAGCAACGTGGAACACTTCACGCATGTCGTTGGTCAGCACGATGCGACCGTCGAAGCGCTCGTCCCAGAGGTCAGCCCAGGCGGTTACTTCGCCGTCTACATCGGCGGTATCGACACCCAAACCGGTGGTACCCCATAAAAACGGTACGCTGTAAGCATTCTCTGGGTCGATATCCAGATTGACCAGCTCCGGCGACAGGTTATCAAAGCCTTCGATCTTGCTGCGATCGATCGGCATCAGAAGATCTTCCTGACGCATTTTGCTGACGTAATAAGTCGATGGCACCGCCAAATCATAGGCTGCGCTGTCGTCCAGAAGTTTCAGCCGCGCATACATAGCTTCGTTGCTATCGTAGGTGGTGTAAACCACCTGAATGCCGGTTTCCTCGGTGAAACGATCCAGTACTTCCTGCGGCATGTACTCCGACCAGTTGTACAGGTTCAACACTTGGGTTTCTTCGGAACTGCTGCAGCCGGTCAGGCCAACCGCCAGCATCGTGGCCAGTGCCAGTTTCTTCATCGTTTACTCCTTAACAGGATCCATTGGGATAACATCAGCATCACCAGTGAAAACACCAGCAACAGGGTACCTAGGGCATTTACTTCCGGTTTCAGGCCCACTCGCACCATAGAGTAGATGCGCAGCGGCAAAATTTCATAACTGGGGCCACTGACAAAGGTGCTCACCACCACATCGTCCAGTGACAGCGTAAACCCAAGCAGCCACCCCGCCAGCAGTGCCGGCATGATAACCGGGATCAAGACCGTGCGGGTCATGGTGAAGTCACTGGCGCCCAGGTCACGGGCCGCCTCTGGCAGGCGCTCGTCGAAACCACTCAAGCGCGCCATCACCGTAATAACCACAAAGGGCAGGCAGAAGGTAACGTGCGCCAGCAGCAAGGACACATAACCCAGTTGCAGCCCGACCATCAGGAACAACCCCAGCAGCGAGATCGCCAGTACAATTTCCGGCGACATCATCACGATGAACAGCATGCCGTTCAGCACTTGTTTGCCGCGAAAACGGTATCGGTGCAAAGCCAGTGCTGTGAGCGCGCCTATCAGGGTTGATACCGTCGCTGCAGAAAGCGCGAGCCACAGGGAATTCCACATGGCTTGTACCATGGCCCGGTTGTTAAACAGCGCCTCATACCAGCGCAGGCTGAGCCCACCCCATTCATAGCCGGTACGGGAATCGTTGAACGAAAACACCACCAGCACGGCAATGGGCACATACAGCAGCAGATACACGAGGGTCAGATAGGTCCGGGGCAGCCAGCGGCTCATACACCCTCCTCCCCGATTCGCCGTTTACTTAACCGGTGGGCAAACATCAAAAATGCCATGGCCAAGGTCAGCATGATGCTGGCCGCGGCACCGAAGGGCCAGTTTCGGGCATCCAAAAACTGGTTTTTGATCACGTTACCCACCAACAAGTTGCGCGAACCACCGAGCACATCGGGCACGAAGAACAAGCCCATAGCCGGCAGCAATACCAGCATCACGCCAGCCAGCACGCCCGGCAGGGTCAACGGCACAATAACGTGAATGAATGTAGACCAGCGACCCGCGCCCAAATCATGGGACGCGCGAAGGAAATCCTCACGCAAGTCTTCAAA
>Ga0208300_100199_pt1 | contig 57729 bp, 46 predicted proteins | sample 23_taG_FD_184096 | JGI IMG/M metagenome (GOLD analysis project Ga0208300, IMG submission 184096) | Marine viral communities from Cariaco Basin, Caribbean Sea - 23_WHOI_OMZ (SPAdes) (version 2) | ecosystem: Environmental > Aquatic > Marine > Oceanic | place: Caribbean Sea: Cariaco Basin...
ATTGCATAGCACGATTGGATATGTGTCACCCTTTGAGTTTGAAAAGCGGTATTATGATAATTTAACCCTGTCAGGCATCGCTGCCTGACTCAAGTAAATCACTCTCCGATAAAGTCGGGGCGGTTCAAGTATGAAGAGTGGCTAGAATGGGAGGAAAGAGCGGATGATTTTATTGAAAATAGGTCGACCTTAGAACAGATAAAGAAATATCCCAATTTAAGTGTTTTTATAGAAAATTTTAAACATGTAGAACAACCATTAAGGTCGCAATCTGAAATTGCTGAACGGACGAACAGTAACTTAAGTAAGACCCTATTCTATAATCAAGAAGACCATAGCATGCAGCCGATAATCACTATTGGTGCACAGTGCTCAGTAGATTTAACTAAACGCACTATAAAAAACGGCAAGTTTTACTTGATAAGAACGGATAGCTTTTACGGGGTAAGAGCACTATTTAATCAGTCTGATGGTGGCCTGCTACTACAATGTAAGAACAAGGAATATCCAGATGAGAAAATTTCTAAATCCAAAACAGACAGCTTAGAGGTTCTCGGTTATGTTTATGCTTGGACTAATATGGATCCTTGGTAAAGAAATGTCTTAACGTGACCTTAAAGCTACTTATGAAGAGTACTAAATATTAAAAAAAGGTCATCTGCACCTTTAGGAAGCATAAGCAAATAATAAGCTCGACTATCCAAACGCGCTAAATCAATAGTTTAATGACAATCGCTCGAATCTGAAGAGGATCAGTGATATTAAATGCATTTGGACTACTAAGGACTGCTTGTATCTAATGTATAATAAAGAATTATGTACTAGAGAGCTTATTGGCTAAGCAATAAATAAATGTACGCAGCTGATTCGATATGCTGCGCATTCAATGTAATAATTAGGGATAAACGGTTGGGTCAAAGTTTAATTATTACAATCTATATAATTTAATATTTTGTACAATCTGCTGATAACTTTTTTGGTACTCTTAACTGAATCGAAGTCCGTTACATAAATGCGTTTCATCATATTAAAATTAACGACGAGATCTAAAACTAGTTAAACAAACCAATTTTTAAAAGTAATTTTGATACTTATTTGATACTTGAAAAATATTGTTACATCTTTTTAGTTATAGCTAAATATAGTTAATTTAACCCTAAGTCATTGTTTATAAATATATTTTATCTCTACTCATTGCTTATTATCGTTAAGTATATCTAGTTATTTGAGATAGCCAAAGGATTCAAAATCCGTTGCCTTTAAAAGCGTGTCGGTTCGAGTCCGACCACTGGTACCAATACTAAAACAATCTAGCCTCCTCTTTTGGAGGTTTTTTTGTGTCAGTCGTATTTGTCGTGGTGCTTACATCTCTATTTCGTGTTGCGTGACAGCACTAATTTTTATGGGGACGGCAAAGCTCCATGGTGTACCAGCACGGCAGTGAAAGTATCCGTCATGAAATGACACGATATAAGCAGTAAAATCATTATCATAGTGATCCATCATGGCTTGCTCATCACTTTCATCACAGACCGCACACCATATTTGTTTATGTCCGCCTGCTAGCATCGCTCGCGTTAAATCGCTCCCTTTTAGTTCATTATTCATCTTTAGCTCCTTAATTCTTTTAAACACCTTGAAAACTATGCAGTTTTAAAGCGTTAATATTACCAAACACCTTTTTCATGTTTGGTACGAGCCATAAGCAGTGTCTTTTTTTATTTATAAAGAGGCAAAGAAGACACTGTTTATCGTTCCCCCGTGATTGATTACGTTGGAGATTCTAGTGTAGAACACCAGCGTCAAAACTGTAACATTTACCTAAAATATTCATGACAGACGGTTAAATTGTCGTGATAAAAGGTAGCGAAGAAAAACCAAATTTAATAAATGTAGTATTCTGCATAAATGGCATTTTTATTCCACTAACGATTGATACTGACGTCAAGCGGTGAAGTCAGATAAGATGACAGTTATGACAGCTTCTACAAATCCGAGCCTTCGTAAGATTATTCATATCGATATGGATGCTTTTTACGCCAGTGTTGAACAGCGTGACTTTCCTGAGTTGCGTGGTAAGCCATTGGTTGTTGGGGGCGATCCGAATGGTCGCGGTGTGGTCGCAGCGGCCAGTTATGAGGTACGGCAATTTGGTGTCCGTTCCGCTATGTCCTGTTATGAGGCACGCAAACGTTGTCCAGCGGTCATCTTTGTACGTCCGCGTTTTGAAGTTTATCGAGCCGTCAGCAGCAAAATTCGTGAGATCATGTACGACTTAACGCCTCTTGTTGAACCCTTGTCATTAGATGAGGCTTACTTGGATGTCACTGGCTTGCAAGTTCATCAAGGTTCAGCGACGTTAATGGCCAATTGGCTAAGGGCGCAAATCCTAGCGCACACAGGTTTAACGGCTTCGGCTGGGGTATCATTTAACAAGATGTTGGCCAAAATCGCTTCGGATATCAATAAACCCAATGGCATAGCCGTGATCACGCCAACAGATGCTGACGCCTTTATCAGTACGCTACCTATCGAGCGCTTTCACGGTATTGGCAAGGCCACTGCCAAGCGTTTACACGCGATGGGCGTGAAGAGTGGCGCTGATCTTAAGCACACGCCAGCTGCGGTATTGGTGCAGGAGTTTGGCAAGCGCGGACAGTTCTATCATGATATTGCTCATGGCCGTGATGAGCGTGCGGTAAAACCTGAACGTACGTATAAGTCTGTTGGTTCGGAGAACACATTCAAAGACAATTTACACAATGATGATGAACTGCGAGTCCAGATTTATGAACAAAACAAAGATGCGTTTCATCAGATGCAAAAAAAACAACTCATTGCCTACACCATTACGTTAAAAGTCAAATATGCAGACTTTACTCAAATTACGCGCTCACACACCCTATCGACTGCTTTTGACAGTGCTGAATCCGCACATTATTGGTTAGATAAGCTGTTTTTAGACATTCCACGCGAGCTGCCTATTCGCCTCGTCGGCGTTACTTTCTCATCATTAGCACCAGCTGCACAGTTACGGCCGCAGTTAAATTTATTTGAGTAATGTAGTCTATAATTTTTTTATAGAACTTTGCTGATTATTATTGAAGTTTACTTAGGCTATCTAAAAGATTCAGAGTACTCTTATGCATCTGCGTTTCTATTAAACTGTCCTTTCATAGCCTCATTTCTGCTACAATTACGCCAAAATTTACATTCATTTAAAGACTGATTATGACCAACTCTCACTCTGTAGATACTGATACTAGCGCAATGATTGATTCCGATAAAAATAATGACACTTTGAGTTATCTGAGCGTCGATGACTACGATTATGAGCTACCAGATAGCTTGATTGCTCGCTATCCGCTGTCACAGCGTTCTGCTTCAAAACTTCTGTATTTGCCCTCCAGTGCACAAAAAAACCCTACCCAAGTCGAAGATCGCTTGTTTGCTGAGTTGCCGGACTTATTAAATGAGGGTGACTTAATCGTATTTAATGATACCAAGGTAATGAAAGCGCGTTTGTTTGGCCAAAAAGACACTGGCGGTAAGGTTGAAATACTGATTGAGCGTTTGGTTGATATGTCAGACTTGGATACAGCGACGCTGCACCTAGAAACAACAAACGAGACACCCGTCAATCGAGAGCACTTTGCCCTTTGTCATGTCAAAGCCAGTAAAGCACCCAAGCTTGGCCAACGCCTGCACCTTGCCGATGGTCATATGAATGCGGTGATGGTTGGCCGTCAAGATAACTTATTTATCCTAGCGTTTGAGGCACCTATTTTACCGCATTTAGAGCTTTACGGTGAGTTGCCTATTCCGCCTTATTTTGAGCGCCACGCTGATGAGACAGACAATACCCGCTACCAAACGGTCTTTCACGATCCAACCAAGCTTGCGAGTGTGGCGGCCCCTACCGCAAGCTTACACTTTGATGAATCCGTACTCAGTAAGCTTACGGCAAAAGGTGTGAATACGGCTTTTGTGACGCTACACGTTGGCGCTGGGACGTTTGCTCCTGTGAAAACAGACAACCTACTCAATCACACCATGCATAGCGAATATGCCCATCTGCCGCAAGCCACTGCCGAGCTTATTAATCAAACGCATGCAAATGGCAAAAAAGTCATTGCTGTTGGCACAACCGTCACGCGCGTTCTCGAAACGGCATATCAAAAAACCGCCAGTGATGGACAAGCCCTTTCTAGCTGGTCAGGGGATACGGATATATTTATTTATCCAGGGTTTAAGTTTGGGGTCATAGACCGCTTGTTGACCAATTTCCACTTACCCAAATCAACCCTATTAATGCTGGTATCGGCGTTTTCGGGTAAGGAAGCGATAGAATACGCTTATCAACATGCTATCAAAAACCAGTATCGATTCTTTAGCTACGGTGATGCGATGCTGCTTGATAAAAAATCTGACTGAACACGATAAAAACATTTTTTATGGTGTGCCCAACAGTTATGAAATAAACTGGTAAACTAAACACTATTTTGTTATAACAGCAAAGATAACTTATCTTCATCTCCTAAAGGGCGGCTCATGTCTTGTCATTTATCTCATCGCTTGACTCCTGTATATCGCGCGATATCAATGACACTACTTTGTTCGGTAGGCTACGCCGCTCTCATGTCGAGCACACAAGCTGCTACGATTGGCAAAACGGTTGTGACCTCTGCTCAACATGAGCCACTCACTGCGAGTATTATGGTCACTGGCATACAAGCAGCAAACTTTTCCGCCAGTTTGGCAAGCCCAGTCATTTATCAGCAAATGGGGCTTACCCCAACGGACTCCATGACGATAGGCTTTATGCCTACCTCTGCGACCAGTGGTCAAGTATTTATTAGTACCTCAAAGCCTGTGTCTAAACCTTTTGCTGATGTGGTGTTGGCCATAAACGATAATGGTCAGCGCAATGTCGTCCCTAAGACTTTACTGATGCCACTTAGTGATAGCCTACCGATTGACACGACAAAACATATTGTGACAGGCGCCAAAAAACCCAACTTGCCAAGTGTGTCTGCCAGTGTGGCTAAACCCTTGACCGTTCGAGAAGGGGCACCGCCGCCACTCATATCAGCGCCTAGTAGACAAGCCTCTCGTATTCAAACCCCTACTGTGACCACTACACAACAAAGTAATAACCTGGCTTACGCCCCTAGTCGTTTAGATAGCGGCCGCTTAGCTGATGCCCGCTTAAACTCAGACAGCAGTGCTGTGGCCATTCGTACTAATAATGGTACTAATAATACCGACAGCAACTCTGTTCAGCGTGCAGCTCATAATCAGACGGGTAACAAAACCGATGCAAATGACGCGGCCACAATCAGTGATAAAGCGTTAGTGAAGAGCAGTAATACGCCTACTACAGTCACTACTAACAAACCCTTGGACGTGTTAAATATACAAGTCACACGTCAAATACAGCCCAGTGGTCAATCAGAGAAGGGCATGGTCACTACTACGCCTACTCTTTCAGCCCCAGAACACAACGAAGCAAATACTCTAAAGACCGTTTTAGCCAGCAATGTCCCTGCCAGCACCGTTGAAGCGGCAACGCCTAACGTAGTCCATAGCAGTAGTAGTACTAACACCATCGCAGCTAATAGCACTACCGCCCAGTATCAGGTGCAGCGCAACGATAGTCTATGGGTTATAGCACAGCAAATCGCGCAAGAAAACAATCTAGATATCCAAACAGTGATGAAACAGATCCAATCACAAAATCCGGACGCTTTTATCAATAAAGACGCGGATCAATTAAAAGCAGATGCCAAGCTACACTTACCTAGTTACGACGTCATACCCTCACAACAAGACCTAGAAGCTGCTATCAGTGCGCAACGACTGTATAGTCGCAGAACGAATCCACTTGTGCCAAAAAAATCCGCCAAGTCACCCACCAACACATCGCCTGAGATGACAAAAGCGGCCAAACGTTCTGATAAAGCAACGACCACTAAAACACAAACATTACCAAAAGCACAGTTTTCAGTGCTAGCGCCTGGTAGTGATGGCCGTGCAGATGGGACACAAGAAAAATCAGCAGCGACAACAGGCAACGGTGTCAGCACAGATATATTGGCCACGCTTAAAGCCTCAAGACAAACTGCCGCGTCACAAGCTCAGCGCTTGTCAAAAACCAGTAGTGCACTGGATAGCTACACTAAAAAAATTCAACTACAAAACCAAAAACTGGCTGAGCTACAAGCTCGTCTTAAAAAACTACGCAATCAATAATTGCCTGACTGATCAACACAGTGTGCCATGATCATAGGCGTGGGAGTAACTATGGACAATATGCTGTATATTATCGCCGGATTGGTGCTTATCTTATTAGTCGCGGGTTTGGTACTGCGCAAACAAAAAGCGCAGAAACCTTCAGTACCACCGTCAAGCAGGAAAGTAGCGACGCCAACTGCAACGGCTAAAACGGACTATAATGCTCCTGCCCAAAGCAATAAAGGTGATGACAAAAAATTTGACCATATTACCATTGCCCAACGCTTTATAGATCAACAGCGCTATGACAAAGCGATAGAAACGCTCAATCGTGGTCTTAAAGAAAAGCCGCATGATAGCCAGTTGTCGCTGAAGCTACTTAGTGTATACGCGACTACCAATCAGCCAGAAAACTTTCAGCATGTGTATGACGCTATCAAAACTCAGAACGATGCAACCAGCATCACGCGAGCCGATGAGCTAAAGGCTCTATTTTTTGAAGAGCAGAATCAAGCCGTGACACAAGAGATGCCAGTAGAAGATAACCCCAACTTTGAAAGTATGGATTTTGATTTAGCGAGCAGTCCAGTCGCTGACGAAAATAGTGGTACTTTGATAGACGCGCCTAGCGACGCCCCCACACTTTCAAATGATTTGCATGAGGTTAACGCTGCCAGTGAAAATAGCGCAGACGACTTTGACCTTAGTCTGAGCGATTTTGAAAATGACTTTGATGAACCCAACACTACTAGCCCCTCTTCTGTCGCATCATTAGACAGTACAGACTTAGATAATACAGACGATGACAGCCGTGATGTCTCCACCACGGATGACGCTATCACCAGCGAAGACACTGACATTAGTGACTTTGATTTTAGTTTTAACGCACCTGAAGAAAACACTACACTGACAGAGCCACCTGTCCATCCAAATAGCCCTGATAGTGCGGCTGAAGAGTTGTCGCTAGATAATGAAGAATTTATTTTAGACTTTGACGATTTAGCGAGCGATGTCGATAAAGAAACGGAACAACCTGCCGCTGAAGCATTGGCGCTTGATACCACTCAAGCAGATGACAATGACTTTACCTTATCCTTAGACAGTTTAGACGAAACAAATGGCCCAGAGACAGTATTAGAAAACGAAAATCCTGTGTTTGCAGACGACAGTAGCGATAGTGATGGTTTTATTCTTGAAGACGCTGATGTTGAAGAGAGTAATCTTGAAGACAACGATATTGAGAATGGTGAACTTGCAGAACTGTCCCTCGATGATGACTTACAACTCGATGATGACTTAGAAAATGCGCTTGGTGAAGAGTCTAGTACCGCACCAACTGCTCCGTTGTTATTTGATGATCAGATTTTAATAGACGATGACTTTGATCTTGACTCTCTGTCTGACTCACCAACAGCAGCCACCCCAGATGCTCCGGTCGAAATCGACACTGACATGACTACTGAAGCAGAGGTGGAAACAGCAGAAGACTTCTCATCACGTTTTTCAGCAGACTTTGACTTTGTAAAATCGTTAGACAGTCATCAAGTGACGCTAGACTTGGCGGCTCAGTATTTACAATTAGGCGAATATGACAGTGCCAAGCGTTTGTTAAATGAAGTGATGGTTCAGGGTAATAGTGAACAGCAAAATCAAGCCAAAGCATTACTTGAGCGTACAGCGTAGTAAATCGCCCGATCGCGCAACAGCAGGTATTCTATCATTGTGGGATACTTGCTGATTTTTTGTGTTCAACCGTTATATTATGACTAGTCTCTTTTTTCTCTCACACTTTTTTATTGCATCAACACTATACTATGTCCTCTTCTGCTATGACAAAGACCCTCTCTGATCCCATTCAACTGATTTATGCTGGTGGCACCTTTGGTAGCTATGGGCGACCCTTAGCGCCATTATCAGCAGAGGTGTTTTTACCCACGTTACAAAAACTCTTGGCTGATCAAGATAACGCTATCAGTTTGCCGAATATTTCGTGGTTAGATAACCCACTGATTAAAGACAGTAGTCAACTGACGCCTAGCGATTTTACGCACTTCTATCAGCTGCTGCTAACAGCATATGCGCAAGGTGACAAGCGCTTTGTGGTCATCACTGGTACTGATACTTTAAGTTATTTGGGTGCATTTTTAGCAGAAGCCTTCGCAGGTAGCGATATTTGTGTCGTTGTCACCGGAAGTATGCGCCCATTATTGGACAGCGAAAACCTACATACTTATAGTATCGATGCCCATAGCGATGCTTGGGACAACCTTAACGAGGCGCTAAAACTAGCAGCGGCTGGTGAGGCAGGTGTCAAGATAAGTTTTGGCGGTGAAGCTTGGCCTGCGCAGACCGTACAAAAGATTCACAGTCATGATTTAATGGCATTTACCGGTCATACTCGGGCAGCATATCCAGCCAACAGTTATATAAAAAACCTCCCAGATATCCGTCGACAGCATTGGCTTGATGACCGGCAAGAAATATTAAGTAGCATTCAAAGCCGCGCTCACTATGCTCGCGTTCATGCTTTATACTGTTTGCCGAATGACGTTGAGGTCATCACTCAACAACTCCAAGCCCTATTATCACAGCAACCCTGTGGCATTATTCTATTAGGCTTTGGCGCTGGTAACATTCCTTATTCAAAAGCCTTGGCAGATACACTAGAGCTGGCTCATGAAAAAGGACACATGGTGATATGTGCCAGCCAATGCCCGTTTGGGGGTGTTAGCGATAACTATGCCGCTGGCAGTTGGCAGTATGACCATCATGTCATTGCTGGTGGCCGTTTAACCATTCCTGCTATTTATGCACGGTTACTGTGGTTACTACTACGTTATGACACCCCAGCAAGGCGCAGACAGCGCTGGTTGAACAGTATCAATCAAACTGGCACGACCATCAAAAAACGGTAAACAACCATTAATTATTCTCACTTTATAAGCACCGAAACGCCAATGTCCCAGATTGAAATCAGTAAACCTGAACGTTCGCCAACTTACACGTTAGCGATTGCGATTGAATTTTTAGGCACACATTACCATGGCTGGCAGCGGCAACGAGAGGTGCTGGGTGTGCAAGAGGCACTAGAGACGGCTATTGGTAAAGTCGCCAACGAGCCAGTAGAGGTCATCGCCGCTGGGCGTACCGATGCCAGCGTGCATGCCAGCAATATGATTGCCCATTTCACCACTCACGCGTATCGTCCCACTCACAACTGGTTGCGCGGCGTCAACAGCTTACTACCTGACGATATCGCGCTACGCTGGGTACAACCGATGCCAGCTGACTTTCATGCGCGCTTTGGTGCTATTGCCCGTCGTTATCGCTATATTACGCTCAATCAAACACAACGCCCGGCGATACTCAATCATCAAGTGACGCACATCTATGAACCTCTCGACTTAGCAGCAATGCAACGGGCAGCAGCTGATATCGTTGGTACTCACGATTTTAGTAGTTACCGGGCGGCGGCTTGCCAATCCAATCAGCCAGTGCGTAACGTCAGCCACGCAAGGCTTTTTGCTCATGGTCAGTTTATCGTTTTTGACATTCAAGCAGATGGGTTCTTACACCACATGGTGCGTAACTTAATGGGCACCTTACATGCCATTGGCAAGCATGAGTTAGCACCAGACGATTTTTTGAACATTTTGAATAAAAAAGACCGCACCATTGCACCGCCTACCGCTTCTGGTGATGGCTTATATTTTATTAATGCTTACTATCCTGAGCGCTTTCAACAACTACTGCCAGACGCGCCTTTAACCCCTATTTGGCTCAATTTACCTGATTGATATACATATCACTTACAGGCTGTCAAGTCAAAACCAGGTTTCGTATTGCTTTAATCCGCTAACTTACGTATAATATGGGCTTATTTTTAACTGATTGATACAAATTATGGCAAAAGACGATATTATTGAATTTGAAGGTGAAGTCATCGACACCCTTCCTAATACTTTATTTAAAGTTCGTTTAGAAAACGGACACGAAATCATTGCGCACATCTCTGGTAAAATGCGTAAGCATTATATCCGCATCTTGACTGGTGATAAGGTTAAGGTTGAAATGACGCCTTATGACCTATCTAAAGGTCGTATTACTTACCGTGGTAAAAACTAAATTTTGCTTCACTAAAATGGTTATAAAAGCATTTTTGTAAATACAGCCAGCTACTAACTATTAAATAGCTTCTTTATTACTGATATGAATGCTTGAGTGGTTTAACTGATAATAATAATGAAAATGCTAATCTGCTCATTATTGCCTATCAATGTTTTAGTGTTCAATAAAATTCCTTTTTTACCATAAAAAATACCGCTCATTTCAGCGGTATTTTTTTGTCTGGTTGTTACGGTTTATTGGAATAAAAACGTCACCTCAAGATCAAGGATTTATTTAAATTCAACCGTCGCATCATCCTTAATCACGCCCAAAAGCGCTAATGCATCCCAATTGGTCAACCGTACACAACCCGCTGAGGCCTGACGGCTAATGCGAGCGGGATCAGGTGAACCATGAATACCATAAGAAGGCTTGCTAAGACCAATCCAAACCAATCCGACTGGGTTGTTAGGACCTGGAGGTATGATAGATTTTTCTCCGTCATCGGCTGTATAAGTATAGTTAGGCTCATGAATTTTCACTTCTACGGTGTGAGTTCCTGTTGGCGAGGGGGTTGCTGTACTACCCACTGTCGTCGGATAGCTGGCAACTAATTTGCCATTTTCACCGTAGGCGTATAATGTTTCAGTCGCCTTGTCCGCAACGATGCGGCTAACAGGCTTGGTATTAGGATTACCAGGATTATAGACAGTGATCGTCTCGCCAGCAGTAAAACTGGCGTTAGGGTTCAGGGCTTTTAAATACTTCTCGCTGAGATGAAATTTTTCTGCTAACGCTTCTGGGATACTTTCATAGTACATGCCATCGAGTTTGGCTTTGGCTTCAGCACTAGCAGGAATAGTGGTCGTCGTGACATTCACGTCAGCACCGGTAAGCTGATAATTTACCAACACTGGCTGCCCCGCGAGTTTTTCGTTGTTGGTCAGTGCTTGCCATGTCTCATTGTTTAGAGTGTCAGTAATAGTTAGACCATTTGCCTTTTGGAACGCTTGCATTGCTTTACGAGTATTTTTGCCCCAATAGCCGTCCACAGGTCCAGCACCATTATGATGCCAATTCAACAACGCCTGCAATTTCGTACCAACATTACGGTCTATATCTGATCCAGATGTCCAAGTGGCGTCATTTACTTTTTTGGCCACGGTTGATAAGTTATCTGTCGTATACTTGATAGTAGGAAGTAACTCGTTTAGCGATGTTACCGCCTTGCTATCTCCTGTAAGCTTTTGACTGACGCCATTGGTCACGGGGCTGATATCCTGATTAGTACCTGCTGCATTACCGACACTCATGCTATCCGTCGTTGCGGCAACGCTCTGCCCCATAAACATAGCCGTAGAGACGCCAATCATAGCTAGCGCCGTGCTCATTTTTTTTAATTGATACATGTCACACTCCTAATTTTTTATAAAAATCGTTATTTTTTTTGTTAAGGTTATCAAGGTTTGTTATTTTGAATTTTTGACCCTTTCATGATGAAGTTTATTGAAAGCCGACATCTCATTCCTGCTACACTCTAAGGCAGCCATCAATTTTTATTCCTTTACAAGTGTCATTATGGTGCCATAACTCTCTGTGAGCATATAACAGCTTTGTGTTAAAAAGACCTGCCTTGTACAGTGTCTCTGTTAATGATGGCTCATCATTTACGCTGCATTGTTAGATCGAGATTCTATTAGCCATTTTTCTCTTCATTGAGATCAGTGTACTAACACCAATAGTAGCGCCATAAAAAACCCATAAATTGCTTAACAACTTATGGGCGGGACAATCAAAAAATGAGAATAGCAAAACTTCTATAAAAAATACGGCTGTACGGGAAATGGTTTGTTTATACCAGTTTGGCCAACACGGCTTGACCCATTTCTTGACAGCCTACCCGCTTCAATCCAGCTTCACTGCCATCTAAGATATCAACAGTACGAAGACCATCATCTAAAACATCACTTACTGCTTGCTCGATCGCTTGGGCGGCCGCTTCTTGCTTAAACGTATAACGCAGCATCATGGCGACAGACAAAATAGTGGCCAGTGGATTGGCTTTATCTTGTCCGGCAATATCAGGCGCCGAACCATGGCATGGCTCATACATGCCTTTACCTGCTTCATCAAGGCTGGCTGACGGTAACATGCCAATAGAGCCTGTTAGCATCGCTGCTTCATCAGATAAGATGTCACCGAACATATTGCCCGTCACCATAACATCGAACTGTTTAGGGTCTTTAATCAATTGCATACAAGCGTTATCCGCGTACATATGCGACAGCGCCACATCGCTATAGTCCGCTTGCTGCATTTGGGTCATCGTCTGCTTCCACAGCTCGGTGACCTCTAAGACGTTCGCTTTATCTACTGAGCAAACCTTTGCTGCCGTACCCGCGGCTTCGGCACGCGTTTTTGCCAGCTCAAATGCAACCTTACCGATACGTTTGATCTCGCTTGTGCTATACACCATCGTGTTATAGCCTTGCTGCTCGCCATTTTCTAACGTACGAATACCACGTGGCTCACCAAAATAAATACCACCCGTCAGCTCACGTACGATCAGCAAATCTAAGCCTGCAATGATATCAGGTTTGATACTTGAGGCATTGGCAAGCTGCGGATACAACTTTGCCACGCGTAGGTTGGCAAATAAACCAAGCTCCCCACGAATTTTCAAAAGGCCACGCTCAGGACGTTTGCTACGTTCAATACCATCCCACTTAGGCCCACCAACGGCCCCCAGTAATACGGCATCTGCTGCACGTGCGCGCGCCAACGTCTCATCAGGCAAAGGTTCACCAGTCGCATCAATGGCCACACCACCAATCAAACCCGATTCTAGGGTCAAACCTAAAGCAAATTTTTTGTTGACAGCTTCGAGCACATCAATGGCTTGAGTCATGATTTCAGGGCCGATACCATCGCCTGCTAATGTTAAAATCGTTGCCATACTGGTCCTTTTGAATAGGTGGTTTATATTGATTAGAGACTTTATATTGATTAAAGACACTGTAATTTAGAGGGTACGAATAAGATTGAAACTCTAATGCGCCATTTATTTTGTTTTGGCTTTTCACATAAGACACGACTGGCACTGCCTAAATCATACTGGTTTCCACAAACTCACCTTGATGCTCAGTATCCAATTGCTTACAGAAGCGGCGCTGTACTTTACTACCTTGCAGCAGCTCAATACAGAGAGGCTCAGGTGAGGCGGTTTCTAGCAAACTCCCAGAACGCTCGCTAGATTTTTTTTGATAAGCGCGCAGCTGATAGGTGCCCGCCTCAACAAAGTCATGAATCATCGCAAAACGCTCAACATAACCGATGTTGTTTTCTGGATAGAAATTAACGTGGACTTCGCGCTTTGCCGGCATGACCCGCGCGTAGTAGTTGGTCAGACCTGGCATCCCAGACGCGGCTAATGGAACTATTTTGATGGCACTTTTATTGGCGAGTGGCGCCACTTTCATATTCGCTGGTACTTTTACCGTATTTTTGGCCGCATAGACACTTGGTACATTGACCAGCATCTTCGAATTGACGGGTTCATGAGTGTCTGGGGCAATAACAAGCGTTTTATCTATCTGTACAATTTCGCAGTGATAAGTACCCACACAGGCAATATTCACTTCACCAGCAATAGGATGGATTTTACCTGCCCACTTCTTAGCACTTTCTGCCTCATCTATTTTCTGATAGCCAGTTAATAGCTGACAGCCTGACAATAACAAGCTCGTAGCAAAAATTGTACCTGTCCATAGAGCATAACGTTTTTTATTCATAGTGGTGGCTACTCTTCATAAGAGAAATGATAAAATATTGTAGAAAACTATCCTTCATTTTAGCCAGTTCACCCTCATAACTCAACGCTGCATTGCCGCTGTTCAGCAGTTTTCTGAGTAATAGTTTACCGATTTACTACTTATGCGCGTACTTCGTTAAATATCCACGGGGTTTTTTGCATCATCTTATGCTCATAGTTTTTAATAGCATCGCTTTGTTGCAAGGTTAAGCCAATATCATCCAGTCCATTTAATAGACAATGTTTGCGAAAAGCATCCACTTCAAACGCGTACTCTTCACCCGTTGGGGTAATAACCACTTGACGCTCAAGATCTGCGGTCAGCTCATAGCCTTCATTGGCAACCGTGGCTTTCATTAAGATATCGACAGTGGCCTCATCCAATACAATTGGGAGCATACCGTTTTTGAAGCAATTGTTATAAAAAATATCAGCAAAGCTTGGCGCAATGACCGTACGAAAGCCATACTCTGAGAGGGCCCAAGGGGCATGTTCACGACTAGAGCCACAGCCAAAATTTCGGCGTGCCAGTAAGATGCTCGCCCCTTGGTAACGCGGCTGATTTAAGACAAAGTCTGGATTGATAATGCGTGTGCTATTGTCTTGACCTGGATATCCTTCATCGAGATAACGCCAGTCATCAAACAGATTTACGCCAAAGCCTGTACGTTTAATAGATTTCAAAAACTGTTTTGCAATAATTTGATCGGTATCGACGTTTGCGCGATCAAGTGGGCAAACGATCCCTGTTTGAGTGTTATAAGCTTGCATAAAATGTCCTGTCCATTATTTTTTATTGATGAGAGGTGGTCACTAGTCATCACTAGCGACCAATCCTTAGTCTTAAAATGTTCTTACATCAACAAAGTGACCAGCCAACGCGGCGGCAGCGGCCATCGCTGGACTCACTAAATGTGTACGTCCGCCATTGCCTTGACGACCTTCAAAGTTACGGTTAGAAGTGGAGGCACAGTGCTCTTGTGGTTCAAGCTTATCGGCATTCATTGCCAGACACATCGAGCAACCAGGCTCACGCCACTCAAACCCTGCCTCAATAAATAAAGTGTCTAAGCCTTCAGATTCGGCTTGTAGCTTCACCTGTCCAGACCCAGCAACGACGATCGCTTCTTTGACATTATCAGCAACTTTACGGCCTTTGATCACGGCTGCCGCATCACGCAAATCCTCAATACGAGAGTTGGTGCACGACCCAATAAATATACGATCAAGCTGAATATCAGTAATTTTCTGACCGGCTTCTAAACCCATATATGTATAAGCACGCAACCAGCCCTCTTCTTGCGCTTCATCAGCTGCTTGATCAGGTGTGGGAACCGACTGCGTGACATCCACGACCATTTCAGGCGATGTACCCCAAGAGACTTGCGGTGCTATCTCACTACCATCAATCTCGACCACCGTATCAAACACCGCATCATCATCTGAATAGAGTGTGCGCCAGTAAGCTTCCGCTTGCTGCCACTGTGATTCGTTTGGTGCATAAGGACGACCTTTGACATAATCAATGGTGGTGTCATCGACGGCCACCATACCCACGCGAGCACCCGCTTCGATCGCCATGTTACAGACAGTCATACGACCCTCCATACTCATGTCTTCAAATACTTGTCCTGCAAACTCAATAGCATGCCCTGTCCCGCCAGCCGTACCAATTTTTGCAATGATAGCGAGCACCACATCTTTTGGTGTCACGCCAGCGCCAAGCTTACCAGTGACACGGATTTGCATGTTTTTCGATTTCTTTTGAATCAAGCACTGCGTGGCCAAAACGTGCTCAACCTCTGAGGTGCCGATACCATGTGCCAAACAGCCAAGTGCGCCGTGGGTCGCTGTGTGCGAATCCCCACAAACGACCGTCATACCTGGTAATACTAAGCCTTGCTCAGGACCAACAACGTGCAAGATACCTTGACGCGCATCGTTGATGGTAAATTCTGCAATATCAAACTTGGTACAGTTATCATCGAGTGTGACCACTTGCAAGCGTGACACCTTATCTTTAATACCAGGTACGCCTTCTAGACGCTCTTTGGTCACCGTTGGTACGTTATGATCGGGGCTTGCGATATTGGCAGACAAACGCCATGGCGCTCTATTAGCCAGCTCTAGACCTTCAAACGCTTGCGGACTCGTCACTTCGTGCAACAGATGGCGATCAATATAAATCAGGCTCGAACCATCATCACGTTTGGTGACTTCGTGAGCGTTCCAAAGTTTGTCATATAACGTTTGACCGGCCATGTTGCTATCCTTTATGAGTTGCTGACGTCTGAATTTTTCGTTTGCTGACTAGTAAACGAGCGTCTTATTTAAATGCATGTCTATTTAGCACCGCTTTTAGATCCACTTTATATAAACTGCTATTTGGGAGTAGCTGCTTTTTTAGCGTAACAGTCATTTTAAAACAGACACATCGCTTACCTGTCACTTTACATTTATTACTACATTGGGCTATCAGAGCGCGCTTTATACGGCAAATTATCAAGATAATAGAATAAATATGTCACAATACGCCCTGATGTCTTGTGATTATAGCAGGCTAATCCTATAATAATAATTGATGATTTTTAACCAGATACAAACTTTTATTTCTAATACATTGTGATTAGGTTAGCCAACTTTTATTTATAGCTCGCTAAGTAGCTAAGGACATCCGTTTGAACACCACAAACTTAACGACATTCGTTACTGTCATGCACACAGGCAGTATTTCAGGCGCTGCAGAAAAGCTGTTTATCACACAGCCTGCGGTCAGTAAGCGCATCAAAAATCTAGAAGATGAGTTTAACATTACTTTGTTTGACACGGTAGGTCGCGGGATTGTGCCCACCCAAGCTGCCAGTGAAATGCTTCCCCATGCCAAGCGCTGGTTAGAAGATTATGAGAATTTCAAAATCAACCTACAACACTCTCAACATATTGTCTCTGGTAAATTAGTCATCGGCACCAGTCACCACATTGGTTTGCACCATTTAGCGCCTGTGCTTAAGCATTTTATTCAAACTTATCCTGCCGTGCAGTTAGAAGTGCATTTTGTCGATTCAGAAAAGGCACACAAAGCGGTATTGGACGGGGATTTATCGTTGGCTTTTGTTACCCTGCCCCCTGTTTACGATAAGCGTTTGACCTATCATACGCTATGGTCAGATCCGCTCTACTTTATGACAGGCACGCTGTCACCGTTAGCGACCAAGTCCAATGTGACCTTAGAACAATTGGCACGTTACCCTGCTATTTTGCCATCTGCCAATACCTTTACCAGTCAGATTACGTTAGCCGAATTCGCTAAGCATAATCTCAAGCCTTATGCCACCATGAGCACCAATCCACTTGAGTCTATTCGCATGTTGGTGTCTGTCGGGCTTGGTTGGTCGGTATTGCCACAGACGATGATCAGTCAGGATTTAGAACGTATCGACATGGCAGATAACATTGAGTTGCAGCGCTACTTAGGTGTGGTCATCAATCCAAAGCTGACTCAATCTAGCAGTGTGACCGCGTTACTAGATTTACTCGCGCCCATTGAATAGGAACTAATGCGACGTTTGGCGTGACGGCGTGCTGCTCAAGTAGAGACGTACGCCATTCGCATTTGTGACAGTCATACGTTATAATACGGCTGACGTTGTTTTTATAACAAAATTTTACCATAAGAGTACTGATAGTCATATATTGAACACTTCGAGTAAGATATGATGGTTGACAGTAGGTTTAATGGTTTTAAATGATTGGTTATATAGGCGGCTTATATTGAGATATCACTAGCAGATGCAAGCAATAAAAATGCACAGACGGAATGTGAGATTCCGGTTGCTTTTCACCCCTGCTTATTCATATTAGCCCTAGAACAGCATCAATCATATAAAACTAACAGCAAATACTGAAACAAGCCATTTTGTCCTACTTAATGGCTTTTTTCGTCTTTAGATATTGTTTGGGACATCGTCTGATAAAACTTAATCTTTATAGTTAAAAATAATTACAGCCAACGATGTTGGTTAAGGACAATTATATGAACGGAGTTTCTAGTGGCGTGCTGATATCACTTGGCGCCTATTTTTTAGTGATGATTGGGATTGGCATTTACGCGTACTTTAAGCAAGCCAATGATACTGAAGGCTACATGTTAGGAGGGCGTAATTTAGGCCCAGCTGTCACCGCCCTTTCGGCTGGTGCATCAGATATGTCAGGTTGGTTACTGCTTGGCCTACCGGGTTACATGTATGCTGACGGTGTGGTTAGTGTGTGGATCGCGCTTGGTTTGACACTTGGTGCGTTTTTAAACTATATCATCGTGGCCCCTCGTCTTCGCGTTTATACCGAAGTCGCTGACAACGCCATCACTTTACCTGATTACTTCGCCAACCGCTTCGAAGATAAATCGCACATGCTGCGCGTTATCTCTGCTGTGGTTATCATTCTATTCTTTACCGTCTACACAGCAGCAAGCTTAGTAGGGGGTGGTAAACTCTTTGAAAGCTCGCTCAACCTATCTTATAGTACCGGCCTTTGGGTTACTGCTGGTGTGGTCGTTGCTTATACGCTCTTCGGTGGTTTCCTAGCCGTATCAATGACTGACTTTGTACAGGGTATTATCATGCTGTTTGCCATGGTAATCGTACCTGTGGTCGCCTTTACGGATCTTGGCGGGGTTTCAGCCACTTCGGAAGCTGTTAGAAACATTGATCCAAGCTTGCTCAATATCACTAGTGGTATGAGTATTCTTGGTATTGTCTCATTAATGGCATGGGGTCTAGGGTACTTTGGTCAGCCGCATATTATCGTGCGCTTTATGGCGATTCGCTCAGTAAGAGACGTTCCTACTGCACGTAACATTGGTATGAGCTGGATGATCGTGAGTCTGATTGGTGCATTAATGACTGGTTTTGCTGGTCGCGCCTACGTACAAAAAACCGCCATGACGCTAGATGATCCTGAGACCATCTTTTTAGTCTTTACTCAATTCTTATTCCATCCATTGGTTTCAGGTTTCTTATTAGCGGCAATTTTGGCAGCTATTATGAGTACCATCTCATCGCAGCTGTTGGTAGTATCAAGCTCTCTAACCAAAGATGTTTATAAGTTATTCTTTGATAAAGACGCACCAGAAGCTCGTCAAGTACTGGTCGGTCGTATATCCGTTATCATCGTTGCACTCGTTGCTATTTTGTTGGCTTCTAATCCAGACAGCTCAGTACTGAACTTGGTGTCTAACGCTTGGGCAGGATTTGGTGCAGCATTCGGACCGTTGGTGATTTTCAGTCTCACGTGGCGCCGTATGAACCGTAATGGCGCAGTTGCCGGTATGGTCGTTGGTGCATTGACTGTTATCCTATGGATCTATGGTCCTTTCGAGATGAATGGTATGGCACTCAATAGCTGGTTATATGCTATCGTTCCAGGCTTTATCTTAAGCACCATTGCTATCTTTGCAGTTAGTATCATGACTGGTGGTCCAAGACCTTCCGTATCTGCTAAATACAAAGAGATGGAGCTAAACCTAAACAAGTAAGTTTACATCCTATCTTATCGCTATAAAAAAACCTCGTCATTATTGAGAATATAGTAAAAACTGTGTAATTCTATGACTGACTGACTGAACACCCCATAAAAACTATGTTTTTGGGGTGTTTTTATTTTTACACACTATGTAATTTTGTGTGTAAAAATAAAAGCGGTTAATCAGGGCGCGAGGGCAGAACATCATGCCCCCAACGCTGAGGGCGCGAATCTCCACAGTGCTAGTTTAAGGTTGAGTGGGATTGGGTCAATCACTTCGATAGATGACTGTGGTCGAGGTATCGCGCAAGAAACCCCGCTGCAATAGCAAAGTTGGAGGGTACGCTAATAGGCTTCGCCTTCTCTGCTTCAGCGTGGCAGCGAGGATAGAAGGTTATTCATCCGCGTGGAGGCAGAATTGCCGATGGTGATGGCTGATCGAATGAGGTTAGAGTCACCCATGAGTACAAGCTCTTCGGATGGCCGTGTAACTGCCGTGTAGAGCAGTGATTGGTCGGTCATTCTACCCGCATAGTTCGGCAGCATCAGAATGCATTTGGGCCACTGTGATCCTTGGGACTTATGGATTGTGATGGCATATCCGAGGTCGATACTGTCGATAGTATCATCAGTAATATCGACCAATTTACCATCGATCTGCATGACTCCGTAGGCACCATCCTTTGGGCTATCGTACACCTCCGTTATCTCGCCTAAATCACCGTTGCGAATATCGGCATCATAATCATTGCGAGTCACCATAATTCGGTCGCCCAGCCTAAGCTTTGTACCGCTACTCGTGATCCACGGAATCCAATCCATGAATGGGTCTTTGTAGTGGAGTTCTTGTGGCTCAAATTCATCAAATTGAGCTTGGATGAGCTTGTTGATCTCGTTAACGCCAAGTGGCCCTTTGCGGGTCGGCGTTAGCACGATGCAGTCAGCAGGATTGCTCGTCTTTTTGAACTCATCCAATATCGCATCGTAGCTGGACTCAGGTGTGTACCTAGTGTCTCCCGACGCACTGTTCAATAGCTTGCGGTCTATGCGGCCACTTCGTATCGCGGTCGCTAGTTGATGAATACCACTCTGGTCACCTTGGCGCTTTACCTGTGTTAGCTCAAATACGGGTAAGGTACTGTCCATTGCCGCGTGAAATATCAGGCCACCACCGACAGGTGGAAGCTGTGAAACATCACCCACCATTATGATTCTGGTAGCGTACGGAAGCAGGCCAACAATCTTGTATGCTGATGTAAGGTCAACCATTGATGCCTCATCAATGACCAACAAGACATGATCTTCAACTTGAGGCTTTTTCTCTCTGAGATGATCTGAAATGAATTTAGCAATGGTTTGAGCCTCGCGACCTGTACTTTCAGCCATGCGTTGCGCGGCTCGACCCGATAAAGCAAGTTGGTATTGAGCAATCCCAGTGGAGAGCTGGTCATAGATCGAAAGCAAGGCGAGGAGGATTGTAGTCTTGCCTGTTCCTGCGCCCCCTGAAATGATCGCCACTGGCGATTTAACAGCCCCCATGACAGCCTCACGTTGTTCGGCAGTCATACGAAAAGGCAGCGAGCCTTCAAACGACTGAAGCGCCGCCTCAATGCGCTCATCTGTCAGATCGTTTTCCCATTCAGCGAGTAGCGACCCTGAACCTTTCGAGCGCTCATTGCACTTGGTTAAAAACCGCCCGACAGTGCGCTCTTGGATGGCAGCGCCAATGCTCTGAAAACCTCCATCAACTGGTAGTAGAGAGCCATGCTTTAATGCTGCCTCAACGGTGTCCTGAGACTCAAAATTGTTCGTGCTACAGATCCTATCCGCTAGGGTCAGCAATTCCTGTTCAGGAATCACGGTTGAACCTGTCTCAAAACAGTATTTAACCGCAACCTGTTCAGCGACAGCTGCCAGAATACGACTCGTGGGGACATTAAGCTTTGTGCGTTTAATCAGTTTAAGAGTGTCTTTGAGTGACACGCCAAATGCAGTCAGAATGAGAGGGTCTTCTGATAAGGTTTTAACAGGGTTCTCGTAGACCCTAGCTAAACTTTGCGCGAGTGAAAGTGGCAGCTTTGATTCCTGCAACCACTCTAAAGCCGCATAGAAGCCCTCTGAGGGCCACTTTTTGATGATTAGCTGTACTGAGTCGGTTGATATGCCAGCAACGCTTGAAAGCGCCTCTACGTCCTTGCTACGTACTTTTTCATTCAGATCGGGAAACTGACGTACTAACCTGCTGGCTTTAACATCACCAACGCCTTCAATATTTGATGCGATCCAGCGCACCAACAGCTCACCTGAGGGACGAAGAAACTCAGCTTTTTTAACCTTCAGGTAGCGTTCGGTAATCTCATGGTCGCCTGCCTTAAACGTGCTCGTTTTGATTTGACCATCAACCTTCCAGACCGTGCCAATTTCGGCTGTATCAATAAAACGTTTAGGGAACGTTAGGCAGAGCGTGTGCAAGCGCCTGATAATCGATCCATCATCAGCGATCTCCCAAGCAGTCCGAACGCCCGATCTGCGAATCTTGGCGATCTGAACCCGCATCATCGAGGCTGATACCCCGTTTCTAGCAATACGTCTCTCATGGCTGCGTACCTCTCATTCTCTCGTTTGAGCTGAGCGTTTTCTGCCTTGAGCTTAGCGATCTGATCCATAAGCTTACTGATCTCTGCGTTGGTGTTAGCCACCTTTTTCTCGGAGCGTTCACGGGCTGCTTTATGCGCTTTCGTGTCAGCTTCTTTCTCACCAAACCATCGCTTGTCTGCCTCTTCAATCAAGGTGCGAATCTGACCATTTGACCCGAAGCTTGAGCGTGAAATATTCAGTTCAGCAAACAGGGCTGACCGATTCACAATACCTCGACGCTCATACTCACCGTAATCGCCCGAAGCATCTCGATCGGCAATCCACTGCTTCACAGCGAGGAGGTTCTCTTGACCTTTATCTTTGCCGTTACTCATCCACTTCACCGAGCAATTTTCTAAGGCCCGTTAGGAAACCGCGTGGCAGTATTTCGTTGCCGTATTCATCCTTTACTTGCCCTAGATCGTTAGCATTAAAGTCGAATTTTTCTAGCCATTCATCAGAGCAGACAGTTCGCAGAGCTTTAATCTCATTGTCAGAGCAGACCCCTTTTAAGGAAGGCAGTAGCTCTACACGTGCTTCGCTATTCGATTCTGTGAAGGTCGTAGGGCGCTTATCAATAATGATCTGGGTTTGGTTCTTCAGCATGTTCGCCTCGCTTTTGTAGCGATCACGCTCACGGATAATCTGACCGAACAAAGCGCGTACCGCTGTATCATCAATGCGCTCCAATAGCTGATAATCTTGCCCAGATTTCTTAGCGGGAATAGAAGGTGGCTTCTTGGTTGTTGTTTGGGCTTTAGCTGCCCAAGCTTCAATCAAGTCACGGTAATGCATATTCGCGGTAGCACGTATCGATTGGTATCCGACTCCCCCTTTCTCTTCAGAGATGCGGCCTATTGTGGTGATTGAGAAGTCACGTCTTCCTGAATCAAAATAGTCCTTTAAGACCGTGTTCAGCCCCTCAAGTGACCGCTGAGTTTTCGGCGTTCGTCCATCCTTTAACGTGTCTAAAACGCTCTCAATATCAATCGTCATCAGTCACCTCTGCAAGCGAAATTCGTTTTGATACACCTGCCGCGAGGGTTAGCGGTGTGATCTTTTGCAGCTCATCAAACCCGGCCTCGATAAGGCGAGCATCCATTAAATATTCTTGGGCTTCGATGTAGTTTGCAGCTATTCGGTAGCCCTCTAACTTGTCATCTGGATTAGCGATCTGCGCCATCTTTCGCATCAGCGCGTTACCCGCGATAAGCTGTGCGTTTTCGTCCATCTCTAGGAAAACAGGTTTATAACCTTGGCGAGCCATCATGCGGCTTAACGCATTGGTGCGCTTGGCAATCGCTGGAGTCTTTCTTAAGTCATCGTGTATGTCAGGATGGAACTCTGCATCCTCGCAGAGTAATGACAGGTGAAGCAGCTCGGATTCCGTTTCGATGAACTTCATGCTGACGTTTAGATCATCGGCACTCCCAACGGCAATGATCTTCTGACAATCATCGTCATCTTCACGTTGTTTCTCGATCTCTATGATGCGATTGATGAGGTTGAATGTAGCGATATAATCCTTGGCAAACTCATCGGCTAAGACGCGTTGTTTCTCATAACGGCGCTCTAACGCTTGCAACTCGCTATGCTCTAGAAATGGCTGGTCTGCCTCTTCTGTGAGATACAACTCATCCTTTAGCGCTTCTAATTGACACTCTATCTCAACGGCCAATTCTGCGGCTTGGTGCGCCTTGTAACTTAACTGATTAAAGCGTGAATTGAGTGCAGGTAAGTAACTCGCATCCGTAATATGCCAGCGACAGCGGATACAGTTTTCAGGGCCGTTTGGAACCGCGCCATAAACTCTCTGTTCCCCGTTGTTGGAACCCTTAATCATTGGCCCACCATTCCAGCACCCACCCACTGTAGATACCTCGTCGGAGCGAACAGAATTGCCGCCCACAAGGCACAAGCCTGTTGCTCTCTCTTCCCAGCCGATGGGGTTGCGATTCGCCAATGCTGCTTCAACCGAATTGTGCTGATCGGAATGGAAAGCCGTTCGGAGCTTGATTTGATTCATCTCGGCATCAGCTAGAAAATTGCGCAACCCATCGGGTTCTTTCTCCACCAAGGACGTGTCGGCCTCTTTCATCTTCTGAGCCATTACAGAGGGTGTTATCTTGTTGTAGTAGATAGTCATCAACAAGCGCGTATGGCCTGCGAGCAATTTAGAGATGACAGGTAGTGGCAGATTGGTATCCATGGTGTAGCAGGTAATCAAGGACACACGCAGGCTGTGTAGTGGGTATTCTGTCGCAGCTTTAGTGGCTTCATGTCTCTTATAATCATCGCCATAGTCTTGAACAAAGCGAAGACGGTCACCGTTTGATAGCGTTTGACCGCTAGCAAAAACATATTCTTCTAGCTGAGAGAGGAGTCGATACCATGGATTTGATATATCCCTTTTACTTATGCAGTAGCGCGAATTACGTGCCCTGAACAGAAAGGCGAACTCACCTATATCTTGAAGCTGCTTTTGGGATTTTGTAGCACCTGTGTGGACAGTTTTCAGCTCTGTTCCCTCCGTCAGGCAGTCAATAGGGTTGTACTTCTCTTGCCAATTGCGCAGTTTCTCTAACCAGTAGAGCAGCTCTTCATGCTCCCAAGGAATGGTATAGCCGCGTTGTACCTCATCTTTGTTTTGATCGGCGGTTTTGTTGGTTGAGATATATAAACCTGTTGAATAGGACTCACTCATCGAGTCGAAAATGCGCTTAAACACCCCCTTTTGATAGGGGCGCTTGGTCGAACCATATTTGAACGCGTGTTTGGTGTTTTCAATCCACTGACCCTGCTCATATCGCCACGTATCCCCCTCGCCAGAGTCCAAGAATCGTACTTGGAATGAACGCAACGGCAAGTGAAGTTTGGTGAACAGAAACATCACCATCACAGGCGACCAGATCTCGTGAATGGTCACTTGTTTTTTATTTCGACTCACCTCGCGGGTACGCGAAATACAGTCTGGATCGGCTGTATCAATGACGGCTGGATCGACTTCCATCCATGCCAAATCACCACTCTGAAGGTGGTCAATTGCCCAGTGCCAGTCAGAGAAGTTCTGGCCTTTCCACGGCTTTTTGTCGTATGAAATATTGGCTGGATAAGGGCAAAGTATCTGCCGTAGTTGTTGGATGTAGCGGTAAGGCAAGGGACTATGAACCGTTTCGGTGTTTGACGTTACAGTCTTAATCTTTTCAAAGGGATTGCTGAACAGAGCGACCTTTTTGCCATTATCATCCTCCTCCCAAAGGTGGTGAGTGAGAATGAAGTCGCACAGATTAACTACATAGGTAGTGTACTTAGAGTTGTTCGCGCTGCTGCCTTTTTCAATGAGGTAGGCATTAAACTCCTCACTTGAAACGATGTGGCCACTAGAGTGACCTTCAAACAGGAGTACGACGTCTTTGGCATACGTCACTTTCTCACTAAGATAGACTATGAAATGCCTAATTCCCTCTAATTTTTTACCAATACCAGAGTTTTCAGCAGCGAGCCATTCAGCCGCATACTGCTGCCACTGAAGCCAGTCATCTCCTAGCTCTCTGATGATCCAGCTCAGCGTCATGTCGTTTGTGTAGCCTTTACCGTTGAACTTCTTAGTCATGACCAGTGCTTACTTAATTTCGGGTTCTTACCTGTGAAATAACCATCAGGATCGATATCCTCGAACCCGTGTTCTGCGAGGGTCTTCCAGTCAAACGCGGCGCTTGATGTCGAAGCATCGGAGCCGATTTGTAATTGCTGTGATGCCTTAGAGAGCGCTTGCGATACCTGAGTGCTTGAGGGCAGTGTATAAACAACCTGTGATTCAAGACTTTTATGGTGCATGCATTTCTTCATAAAGAGCGGATCGATACCTGCTGTCTGAAGTCTGCGTCCGTAATTGTGACGATGCCCATGGGGAGCTAGCCCCTCGGCTTTGTTTGGCTCAAGATCTATCCGTTTAAGTGCGGCAGCATAGCTTCTATTAAAAGCGTTGAAAGTGTAGGGGTTGCCCAAGTAACGCGAATCGAAACTGATAAATGCATAGTCATGGTGACAGGGAATAGCGGCCCTGTAGACAAGGTACTGCTGCCACAAGGCCATGAATACCTTGGCGTAATCTTGTGGAAAAAAATACGCCTCTAGATAGCCATCTTTATGATCAACCACCCTCGACTTCCAACCTAAATGCTGAGTGCCTTGCAGATTTTCGCGAGGTGCGCGTGCGTAACGCTCTTTTAGGTAGGCTTTGCGAGTTGCAGACCCCTTACGAGGCTTCCATTCATTAGGGGCTTTACCCTCAGTCTCATTATAAATTCGGACGATAGCTTTATCGGGATCATTAGGGTCTTCAAATACGTCTGTCACCCAAAGCAACAATGCCTCGCTGCGCCTGAAACCTGCTCCATGCATAAGCAACGCTATCAATTTATCTCGCAGTGCTACACGAATATCTTTCGCTCCACCGAACCCTTGCAGGAATAACGCTTCCCACTTTGCTGCTGGAAATGCAATGGCATCATCCTCAGTTTTGGCGAGAGGTGTGCGACCCTTGATGCTTCGAGCGCGTTTAACCGTTGTGTTGATCGATTTGTCTTTGATGTGGCCTAGAAAGTCGTCTTGATTCCGTCTAAACCAAGCGGCGTACTGGATTCTCTCCTCATGGCGAGAGGCAGTACGAAGCGAATTAACCTGCTGCCCTTGGCCTTTATCAGCCATCCAGTTTGTGAAATTTGTTAAGTGGCCGATATGCCGAGACACGGTACCTATGGAAGCAGGAATCCAATACAAGCCTGAGGGATCAAGCCCGTTTTCATTCACAGTCCCGCTATACAGCCGCCTAACGAACACAGAAAACGTTTCCTCTGGATCAGCGAACATCGACTTATTCGCCTCCAAGAATTCGATCAGCAGGATAATCGATTGGATGTGTTTATCGATTGTAGAAATTGATGTGCCGCTCAGGTGTAAACTCAGTACGTAGTCAGTCACTGATTCGAGAACGCCTTCATCAGTCAGGATGACAGGAATCTCGGTTGCTACACCGCTATTGTCCTGCACAATCTTTGCAATAACTTTCGTTGCTATCATTTCCATTCCTACATAAATTACATAAATTACATAAATTACATAAATTACATAAATTACATAAATTACATAAATTACATAAATTATAGTATTTACCTTTATAAAAATCAAGCAAAAAATAACCCCCGTAAAGGAGGTTATTATCAGAATTACACACTTTTAGGTACTATACGAACATTGTTGGCGAGGTTTTTTATGGCAGGTTACTTACTATAATGTATGCAGACATGATAAGTGATAAGCTCAAACGACTCCTACTCCGCACCTCAACGTTCATTAGTAACCTCCATGTATCTGTAGAACTAGACACAACTCCCTTACTTAATACTTAACCGCGCGGCTCTATTACTTCCTTGTTTTATCAACAATTATCTTTAACTTCACAACACACGAATGCACAACCTGCTACTCAAAGAACTAAGTGAAAGAGTTAGGTACAGAGAGAAGCTTTAACCTGCAAAGTGACAACTCTAGCGGTCCCATATAAAGGTACACGATATAAAAGTGTTGAATTACTGTCTTTTATATAAAGCGTTTTATCGTAACTACGGCACTAGAAATACATTAAAAAAGCGACCTGCTATAGGTCGCTTTTTTATTATCTAACAGTTATATTAGGAGATTATTTCGCTTGGTAAGACAGCTTCAAACCAGCGACATAACCATCATTGTCTTGGAAATCACCAACGATTTTTCCTGTTGGTAATTGACCTTTAGCATCACCGAACCACAAGTATTTACCACCAGCGGATACTGCCCAGTTTTCAGTGACATTATACTTAGCACCAAGACCGACACTGTAGTAGCCATCGATAGGTCCTAGTGATGTGGTTGGATCACCAGCACCACTATCCCAACCAACGGTACCACTGATAGCAAGTGCTGGTGCGACACGCTTGGCTAGGCCCAACTCCACCTGCCACTGATCATCTTTATACTCAACCAAGTTCAAGCCGTCAGGACCGTAACTACGTTTACTAACGTCATTGTACAGTGGCGGGGTGATTTTAAAGTCCCCCCATGGTACCCAGCGTACCTTTGCCGTTGCTAATGTCGTAGGATTGACACCTGTTTGAAAATCAAAGTTGACAGATTTTGGAGTTGTTATGTCCATATTGCTGGTTCGGTTCGCTGCTGCTTCACCTAGCGCTGCTGCCTGTGCTGGAGGAACTCCTTGCTCAAGAGCACCTGCCTCAGTTAGCGTACCTGCCAATGGGTAGCTCTCAGCAATTTTAAGATTATGATCAATCTCAGAACGATAAGTCAAAGCAGCTTTTAAAGCGATCTCAGGCTTGCTGTATGATATACCAGCCAGCCAACCATAATCTTGATCAGGATTACTATTTGACGTATAGCCAGAAGCAGGACCATAAGCAAGTCCACGTAGCTTCACTGAAGACTCGATACGCTGGGCAACAGGGCCACCATAAATTTGGAAGTTTTTATTAGCGCCAAATTTTGCACCAATAATAGCAGTAAGGTTTTCACTACGCACTTCAACATTGGTATTCTCACCTGCAGTATCTGCTTCAGCATCTACTATTCCCACTGCTGCTCTAAGATCATCTCGAGATTCTACTAATTCAGGCGATAGAACTGGAGCAGCCTCTAAAGCTGCTAAAGTCGCTCTAGCAGTATCAATATCAGTAAATCGACCATCCGTTATTCCACTAATACTAGCATCCTGATCACCTTGTGCTACAAAGTTATTGTCACCACTATACTCAGCAGCAGCACCAAACGGTTCATCATATAAGATACCAACACTAAAAGTATCGTTGATGTCAGTTTTTACACCATAACGAAAAAAGTCGTAAGACTCAGCAATGTCACCCGTCTTGTTACCACGTTCATAAGTATTGCTATCTGGACTAGTGTTTGCGCTATCGTAACCACTTACATCAGCATCGATATAGGTATAGACAGCTTCCGCATAGGTGCCATCTTGTAAGAATGCGGTGATATCTTGACCTGAACGATCAAGACCAGCAGCGTTGGTGACGCTAGCGACAGAAAGAGCGGCAATTGCCACTGCAAGGGTTTTTAAGTGAAAGGTAGTGCGCATTGTGTATCTCCAACGGTCCTTGTTGTATTACTACTCTAATAATCAATACGTAGCATTGCTATGCTCAGCATTGAGACTATTAAAGTCGTTCCCTAAGTTGAATACTAATGCCTTTTTGACACTAAAACAACAATTAAAGCACTTTATTTCCCAAATATGACTGAACAGTACACATAATATGTAAACAAGATACTGGTCTTTTCTTTTATAACTTGACGGATCTATCTCGCTATACCTAATACAAAAGCCAAATAACACACTATATTTTAGTATTTAAACGATTTGTATAATTTAAGCAAAAAAAAGCGACCCATTAAGGATCGCTTTTCAATGCCGTTAAGCTATAGGCTCAACAGCATAGCTGATTTACACTTTACTGCGCTTGATAAGAAAGCTTCATACCCAGTACGAAACCATCATTGTCTTCAAAGTTACTAACGATAGTTTTACTTGGTATTTGACCTTTAGCGTCACCGAACCATAGGTATTTACCGCCCGCAGAGACTGCCCAATTTTCGGTCACATTGTATTTTGCACCAAGGCCAGCACTGTAATAGCCTTCAATAGGACCTAATGAAGTCACTGGATTGCCCGCACCGCTATCCCAACCGACGTTACCTGTTACTGCTAACGCAGGTGTTAAACGCTTGGCCAACCCTAGCTCAACTTGCCACTGGTCTTTATCATAGCTTACTAGTGACAAGCCTTCGTCATCTTCTGTCGACAACTTACTAACATCATTGTACAGTGATGGTACGATCGCAAAGTCGCTCCATGGTACCCAGCGTACTTTTGCCGTTGCTAATGTCGTGGGATTAATGCCAGTCTGGAAATCAAAGTTTACTGACTCAGGGGTAGTGATTTCAATAGTACTACTTCTCTCTACTGAAAGCCCTAATGCAGACACGACAGGAGCCGGTATAAGACCAGAATCAACAAAAGGATACACCTCAGCTGCTGGAGCCTTGTGCTCAATCTCAGAACGATAGGTTAATGCCGCTTTTAGGGCAATCTCAGGTTTGCTGTACGCTACACCTGCTAACCAACCGTAATCTTGATCCGCACTGATGTGGGTAGTGTAACCATTAGCGGCACTGTAAGCAGTACCACGTAGCTTTACATCAGCTTTTACACGTTGAGCAACTGGACCGCCGTATACTTGGAAGTTTTTATTTTCACCAAGCTTGGCTCCGAGGATACCAGTAATGCTTTCAGTACGTACTTCTACGTTCGTACCTTCACCATTCCTAGGAGAAGTAGGGTCTTGATCTACAAAATTATTATCGCCCGTATAGTCAGCCGCTGCACCAAAAGGCTCGTCATATAAGACACCAACGCTAAAAGTTTCGTTGATATCTGCTTTTACGCCATAACGGAAAAAATCATATGATTCGGCGATGTCACCAACCTTGGCGCCTTTTTGATAAGAGTCTCTATCCATACCAACATACGCATTATCATGACCACTTACATCGGCATCGATATAAGTATAGACAGCTTCGGCATAGGTGCCATCTTGTAAGAATGCGGTGATATCTTGACCAGAACGATCCAGACCAGCAGCACTAGCAACGCTAGCAACAGAAAGAGCAGCGACAGCTACTGTGAGAGTTTTTAAATGAAAAGTGGCGCGCATTATATATCTCCAAACATCCGCATTGTTTTACTGTTGTACCCAATTTTTATGGGTAAGCAGTATCCGAGGTGGAGGATATTAAAGATTTTCGAACGGTAAAACAACTGCAAAAATACATTATTTCCTTATTATGACCAAACAGTCACCAGACAGTACATTCATTTAACAACAAAAATATAGTTTTTTTACCTAGAATTTAGGCTAATGGCGTTTTTAGTCATTAGTAGTGAGGGGGTCTATCGGCCATGACATCAAATGGAGCAATCCCCCCGTCGGTGTCTTGGCTTTCAACTTGCTTATAAATAAGCTGCAACTGTCGTTGTAGCGTCTGAATGTCTTTGTCTTGTCGCGCAATCACCTCATCGAGTCGCTCTACTGTCAGCTCAAGGTGTGCCATGCTCATTTGTAGATCAATAACGTGTTGTGTCTGTAAGTCATGTTGTCCAGTCGAAGCGTCGTTTTGAGCGTTAGATTGATTCATATTCTTCTCTAAATTAGTAAATACAGGGCTAGCAAGGTTTTATGATATAGATGGGTAACCCATTAACAGTAGTAACAAATCTACGATGATAGCCCTAAAGCAGCGGCTAATTATAGAAGCGATAAATAGTGCTTATAAAACCATTTACGTTCACTACTGTTGCGTGGTGGCATGTTATACTGCTGGCAATTTTGCAACAACCCCTATCTCTCTATTATATAAGCTTAAGATACTCTATGGCACTGATACATTTAAAAGATATTCACTTAGCCTTTGGCGTCGCACCTGTTCTTGATGGTATTGATTTTGCTATCAATGCAGGTGAGCGTGTGTGCTTAATCGGCCGCAACGGCGAAGGCAAATCCACCTTATTTAAACTGATTAATGGCTCATTGCAACCTGACAGTGGCGAGATCATTACCAACAGCAGCATGCGTGTCGCGATGTTAGAACAAGATGTTCCTGAAACCAGCGGACGCATCTTGGACATCGTTATGGGCGGCAGTCGCCGGACGGCTGACTTGCTGATCAACTATAATAAACAAGTTGATCTTTGTGCCAATGGCGACATGGATGCCTGTGAGCACATGGCAACGCTACAGCATGATATTGATGCGGTGCATGGCTGGGATCTAGAGCGTGACGCTAGGCGCCTGATTACGACAATGGGACTTGACCCAGAAGACGATCTGTCCTCTTTATCAGGTGGGCGTAAGCGCCGTGTCCTACTCGCCAGATCCTTGGTTACCAAGCCCGATGTTTTGTTACTCGATGAGCCAACCAACCATTTGGACGTCGAGAGTATCGAATGGCTAGAGCGCTTCTTGCTTGACTGGCAAGGATTGACGCTGTTATTTGTGACCCATGATAGAGCGTTTGTGAACAAATTGGCCACCCGTATCGTGGAGCTCGACCGTGGTCAATTGACCAGTTACGACGTCACTCAAGGCGCCAAAGGGTACGCGCGTTATCAAGAGCTAAAAGAGCAGCAACTACTGGCGGAAGAAAAAAACAACGCCAACTTCGATAAAAAGCTGGCGCAAGAAGAAGTATGGATTCGCCAAGGTATCAAAGCACGCCGCACCCGTAATGAAGGCCGCGTACGTGAACTAAAAGCGTTGCGCGAAGAGCGTAGTGGTCGCCGTGAGCAAGTGGGCAATGTCAATATCACCATGGGCGAAGGCGAAAAAAGCGGTAAGCTGGTCTGTAAAGTTAAAAACCTGCATCTTGAATACGATGGCAATGTCTTGGTTGATAATTTTAGCACCACGATTATGCGTGGGGATAAGATTGGTATTGTGGGGCCAAACGGTGCTGGTAAAACCACATTGATCAAAGCCCTACTCGATATGTCTGATGCTGAAGTGACCAAAACTGGTCATGTTGAGCTCGGTACCAATTTGCAAATTGCATTCTTTGATCAGCTACGTGACCAGTTAGATCTTGAAGCCAGTGTGGCTCAAAACGTTTCAGAAGGCTCAGACTTTGTCGAAGTCGGTGGCCGCAAGACCCACATCATGAGTTATTTGCAAGACTTTCTGTTTGCGCCAGAGCGGGCACGCACACCGGTCAAGGCCTTATCAGGTGGTGAGCGTAACCGCGTACTGCTTGCCAAGCAATTACTAAAACCTGCGAACATTCTGGTACTAGATGAGCCGACCAACGATTTAGATATGGCCACCCTTGAGTTATTAGAAGAATCTGTCAGCAGCTTTAACGGCACGATATTGCTCATCAGTCATGACCGCTCCTTTATGGACAACGTAGTCACCTCTACTTGGGTGTTTGACCAAGATGACGACGGCAAAGGTATTGTGAAAGAGTATGTCGGCGGCTACCAAGAGTATTTGGTGCAAAAAAACCGTGAAGAGGCCGCCCGCGCTGCCAAAGCGCCTGCTAATAATGCCACAAGCAATAAGACGGCTCATAAAGCAACAGCAGCCAAACCTGCAAAAGCAGCCAAAAAACTCAACTATAATGAGCAACGCGAACTCGATAACTTACCCAAAGAGATTGCAGCACTAGAAACAGAGCAAAAGCAGCTAGAAGAGAAGCTGGCCGATGGCTCATGGTTCAACAAAGACGTTGATGCCGCCACTGCTGCTAGCGAGCGTTTATTGGTTATTGAAGAAGAGATGATGAGTAAACTTGAGCGTTGGAGTACGCTTGAGGGTTAGTAGCAACAACTAAACTATTGTCTTTATATCAGTGTTCAATGCTCGTTGCTCATTTTTTTAAGTAAGCCGTGAAAGACAGCCAATAATCATCCCTCTATCGTATAGAGGGGTGATTATTGGTTTATAGCGGATTACAAAGTAGTTAGATACTGAAAGTTAGTGAACATTGCCTTAATTTCAAGTATCATTCGCTATTGCTAAATATCCTTATTAATTATAAGGTCATCGCGTTTACAATCCTCAACAAAAAAACGGATGTTAAACATTGATAATCAAGCTGTTTTGCTGTGGTTACCGTGTTCAACCTTATAATATGGCCTATAAAGGTTGCTTTATTTTTAACGCAATAATTTATTTTATCACCGAAATAGCTTAGAATAGCAACAATTAGCAAAATTAGGCACAGCCAAAGTGGCTTGATATTGTATATTTTCTAAGCCACAAACCCAGTGTGGGATAATCCCATTTCATTCACCTGGAGGAAGTATTAATGAGCCAAGCCGAAGGCGTTAATGTACAACGCCGTAGAGTTCTTATTGCCTCAACTGCCGCGATTGGTGCAGCTGGGGTAGCTGCTGTGGCAACCCCTTTTGTCCGTTCTTGGTACCCAAGCGCTAAAGCTGAGGCTGCAGGGGCTGCAGTAACCCAAGATATTGGTGCTATCGAAGCCGGACAGATGATTGTTGTCAAATACCGCGGTAAACCCATTTATGTGGTTAAACGTACCGATGATATGCTGGACACTCTTGATGCAGTTAGGCCACTACTGTCTGATCCTGATTCTAGTGCCTCAGTGCAACCTGAATACTGTACCAATCCTACGCGCTCTTTAGAACCAACCGTGTTGGTGGTCGAAGGCGTGTGTACACATTTGGGCTGCGCACCAAACTACCGTCCTGATGTTGGCGCAGCTGATCTAGGTGGTAATGACTGGTATGGCGGATTTTTCTGCCCATGTCACGGTTCTAAGTATGACTTAGCAGGTCGTGTTTATAGTGGCGTTCCTGCACCGCTTAACTTACCTATTCCACAATATAGCATGGATGGTACCATCTTAACGGTTGGGGAGGCTTAATATGAGTATGGGTAAAAAGTTAATGCATTGGGTGGACGCACGTTTCCCAGCGACCGAAACCTATGAATACCACATGTCAAAGTACTATGCACCAAAGAACTTTAACTTTTGGTACTTCTTTGGCGTATTGTCAATGATTGTATTGGTCAACCAGTTGGTAACCGGTATATGGCTGACGATGATGTATAACCCAAGTGCCGAAGGGGCGTTTGCGTCTGTTGAATATATCATGCGTGACGTAAAAGGTGGCTGGCTCATCCGTTATATGCACTCGACTGGCGCATCTGCGTTTTTCGTCGTGGTTTATCTACACATGTTTAGAGCACTGCTGTACGGTTCATACCAAAAACCTCGTGAGCTAATTTGGCTCATCGGTATGGGTATTTACCTAGCACTTATGGCAGAAGGTTTCTTTGGTTATCTACTTCCTTGGGGCAACATGTCATTTTGGGGTGCACAGGTTATTCTTAACCTTCCTGCTGCTCTACCTGTAATCGGTGACGGCCTTGCTGAATGGGTACGTGGTGACTATATCATCTCAGGTATTACCCTAAACCGCTTCTTTGCGTTGCACGTCGTTGCGATTCCATTAGTCCTTGTGGGCTTAGTGTTTATGCACATTGTGGCATTGCATCATGTGGGTTCAAACAACCCAGATGGTATCGACATCAAGAAGCTAAAAGACAAAAATGGTGTGCCATTAGATGGTATTGAATTCCATCCGTACTATACTGTGCATGACATGGTTGGTATCGTCGTATTCTTTATCTGCTTCTTTGCAGTGGTGTTCTTCTTCCCCGAAGGCGGCGGCTTCTTCCTTGAGCCACCAAACTTTGAGACAGCGAACTCACTAAAAACACCAGCGCATATTGCCCCAGTATGGTACTACACGCCATTCTATGCCATCTTACGTGCGGTTCCTGATAAGCTTGGTGGTGTTATCGCGATGGGCGCAGCCATTGCTGTGTTGTTCTTGATTCCATGGCTTGATAGATCGCCTGTCCGCTCTATTCGCTACAAAGGCATCTTGTCTAAGATCGCGCTGACTGTCTTTGCTATTAGCTTTGTTGTGTTGGGATACTTGGGTGCGACACCTGCCACACCAACTGCCACTATCATGGCACGTGTATTTACCATTCTATATTTCTTGTTCTTCTTACTGATGCCGTTCTACACTGCCATCGAGAAGTGTAAACAGCCACCAGAACGCGTTACCGGAGGTCACTAATGAACACGCTAATTAAATCCCTAGCTGGTCTAGGCTTAGGCGCGGCATTAACGTTGACTGCTGGGACTGCACTGGCAGCTGGCGGTGGCGGATGTGGTACGTTTACTAATGCTGAGGGCGTAGAAGAACATTTGGCTTGTAGTACTGCTCCTATTGATTTTACCAATAAGGGCTCACTACAAAACGGCGCAAAAATCTTTATGAACTACTGTGCGGGTTGTCACTCAGCACAGTACGTTCGTCATTCGCGCATTGCCAAAGATTTGGACATACCGCCTGAATTGGTTGAAAAGTATCTGATGGTTACCACCGATCAAATCGGTGACCATATCACAGCTGAGATTGATCCTGATGTCCAAGCCGCTTGGTTTGGCGCGGCACCGCCAGATCTGTCACTTGAGACAAGACTACGCGGTGATGACTGGGTATACACCTACCTACTGTCGTTTTATGAAGACCCAAGCCGTCCTTGGGGCTCTAACAACTTGGTGCTAGCAAATGCTGCCATGCCTCATGTCTTGCATAACATGCAAGAAGAATTGAGTGCAGAAGAGTTTGAGTCTGAAGTGGGTGACTTGGTCAACTTTATGGCATGGATGGCAGAGCCTGCGCGTCATGACCGTCAAGTAATCGGTTTCTTTGTGATCTTATTCTTATTAGTACTGCTGATTCCAGTGTACTTATTGAACAAAGAATTCTGGAAAGATGTCAAATAACGTCGTGTTTAGAACGTAAAATAGTCATACAATATTAAGCACTACTTCGGTAGTGCTTTTTTTGTGCTTTGATATCAAAGCAAGTGCTAAAAACCAGACAAATAAGGTCCTCACAAGCAATGTTTACGTACGTTACCTTGATAAACAAGGCGACTTTGTTTACGATGACAGTCTTCACTATTACCATTAGGCTTTCATGATTGATGCGAATGACATTCCAAGTAGTCAGCTAATTTTATACGCTGATGACGGCTACGACAGTCATGTGGTGCGCCTGTTACTTGAAGAAAAAAAGCTCGCTTACTATTTGTCACGCTTGCACTCTGAGCGTCCTGAAGATTTGACTGAGCTAAACCCTTATCACACGCTACCTGTGTTACAGCAGCGTGAAATTGCGCTCTATGAAATCAACGTGATTTTTGAGTATCTTGAGGAGCGCTACCACACAAATAAATTGCTGCCTGATACCCCGCAAGAGCGGGCACAGTTTCGACAGTTGGCTTGGCGCATTCAGCACGATTGGCTAGCCCTTGGTAAGCGTCTACTCATGCATCCAGACAGCTTTAATAAAAGCCAAGCAGCAGTCGCTAAAAAACAGTTGAGCGACTCTTTGATTACCTTATCGCCCCTATTTGCTCACAAGCCTTACTTTATGGCTGACGAATTTGGCTGGTGTGACGTGCTATTAGCGCCCCTCTTATGGCGGTTAGAAGAAATGGGCATCGAATTACCGCGCGCGATTAGTCGCCCACTGTTTGACTATCAAACACGTATCTTTGAGCGTGCAAGCTTCCAAAAAAGCGTGCGTTAATTAGACAAGTATGAATCGCTGCCTTAAAATAGATACAAATAACTAGAGGGCAAATGTCACGCCTTTACCCTGATCGTTCGGTAGACTGCTGAACAAATATCTTTTAATCATTAAAAACCATTCGTATAGGAAAGCATCAGATGAGCGAAACCACGTCTATTACCCCAACCCGCCCTTATATGGTACGCGCGTTATATCAATGGATAGAAGACAATGCGCTCACGCCATATCTGATGGTTGATGCCACTGCTGAGAATGTACAAATTCCAACGGAACACGTACAAGATGGACGCATCGTTCTCAATATTGCCAGTCGGGCAACGGGCAACATGAGTATGGAAAACGACTATATACATTTTAGTGCCCGCTTTGGTGGAGTCTCACAAGAGATTTGGGTACCACTCACTGCGGTGATGGGTATCTACGCCAAAGAAAACTCACAAGGGATGTTCTTTGATCCAAAAGAGTATGATCACTATCAGCCTGAAGACGATTCGATCACGGCTCCTAAGAAAACCAATACGACGTCTAAACCTAAGCGCGATAATAAAGCGGGCTTAAAAGTGTTAAAATAAAAATTGAGTCGTAAAAAAGCCAGTCATACATGTGATATGACTGGCTTTTTTACTGTTGTTTGAGCTGAACTGGACTGTTAAAACTGTTACTAAGTTCTAGGTAGTGTCACGCCGCGTTGACCTTGGTATTTCCCGCCGCGATCTTTATAGCTGGTTTCACACACATCGTCCGCATCACTTTGGAAAAACAGCATTTGCGCAACCCCTTCACCAGCATAAATACGCGCGGGCAGATTGGTGGTATTACTAAACTCTAAAGTGACGTGCCCTTCCCATTCAGGCTCAAGCGGTGTGACGTTGACAATGATACCGCAGCGCGCATAAGTGGACTTGCCAAGGCAGATGGTCAATACATCACGTGGAATACGGAAGTACTCCATCGTGCGTGCTAATGCAAATGAGTTTGGTGGAATAATGCACTCGTCACCGACGATATCGATAAAACTTTTTTCATCGAAGTTTTTAGGATCAACGACGACTGAATGCACATTGGTAAAAACTTTAAATTCAGGTGCGCAGCGTACGTCATAACCATAGCTTGAGGTACCGTAGCTCACCAAACGCTCGCCTGCATCATTAAAGCGTACTTGACCCGGCTCATATGGCTCAATCATGCCGTGCTCTTCAGCCATTTTACGAATCCAGCGGTCAGATTTGATAGACATTTTTGTTCCTTAGCAAATATTGAATAGCGATGATTTTTTGATAGCGACGATTATACGGAATTGATGGCTTAATTTATAGTGGAGCGCCCACTTTAAAATCGAAGACGCTATTTAGTGATTTACTACCATGGACGCTTCATGCTTAGTGACTCACCATTTGGCAAAATGGTCTTCCGCCAGCCCAATCACTTTATCAAGCGTAATCACTTTTTCTCCTAGATGTATCTCACCACTATAAAACCCAATCCACTGCTCAAAAATACTGGCAACCACGCCGAAGTTATCGGTCTTTTTATAGGCCCTGATGGGCGTAAAGGTTAGGTTAATATGTACCGTGCTCCAACCCAAGTTTTGATGATATATCCGCCAAGGTTTTGGGGCACTAGTCTCTGTCGTTTGGGCCGACGCAGCTTGCTGGCCTACTGATGGTTCACACTCGTCACGAACAAACATAACAGGCGGTAAGTAGGATATCTGCCCATCAAGCCAACAGGCATTTTCACTCGCGCCCGTCTCATTTACCCCCATCGCTAGGTTCAGTACAAAATGTCGACCATCAGCCAAATAATGATTGATACATGCCCAAAACCAATTGGTCTCGTGGCGCATATAACCAAGCGTCCAATCTAGGTTGGCGACACTACTAGCCGTAAAATCTATATGCTGGGCTTGTGCTTCAACAGCAAATTTTGAATGATCTTTAATGAATAAGTGGCCAGATACCGCTGTCAGTGGCTCCTTTTGCGTGAAGGTCCAGCCGCGCCTGCCAGTTGGTGTACATACGACTAAAGGCTGCGCTTGTCGCACAAGCGCAGCCTTTACGCCAATACAGTGACTGTCTAATAAAACGCTGACTTGCGAAGGCGTAAAACTCAATGTCATCGACAGTTTGGCATGAGTAAATGCCATTCGCCCTTGATAACAGTCCCCTTCTAGCTGTGTCTGGAGAGTCAACGGCTGTAGCGCTTCACACACCTCTAGTTGCTCAGTATCCTCGTTATAAATATAGACAAAAGCACTGGTCGCAAGCTTAATAGTCGCAAGCGCTAAGCAGATTCGATAAGGGGGTTCGATAATCTGGATAAAACAAAACTGATTGGCTTTTAACGCTTTACGCCAAGTGGGTAGCGACTTTTGTGAGATAAGATGGCTGTGATAATCGAGATAATTGATGTTTTTAACGTGGGAGAAAACGCCAAAAACCGGTTGGCCGTTTTGGATAAGTTGCTCGAGCACAGCGGGTTTACTGTCCTTCGCGGTTTGCTCACTGTAGTGTTGGTTCATCATTGCGGCATCCTAGCCAAATTTTCCTAAACGCACTATCTGTCCTTGACAGTACACGGTGGTAAGTACTACTTTTCTTCTCGTCTGTATAGCGGGTGTCTATGGGAACGCTTTGCAAATACTATCTTTAATAACCAGACAAAGTCATAGCACTCTTTTTAGATAAGCATCTTAGTATAAAAGCATCCCCTATAAACAGTTTTCTCAACTATCAAAAAATGCGTTTATCATCGACAGGCTTAGCGAATTTATCAATGTTGGTTTCGATATTTTTAGCAATGTCCAAATAATAAGTGGCAAACTCATCATCAGCCAATACGCTTGGCTCCCCTTTATCTACTTGCGCACGTATACCGCTTGCTAACGGCAGTTGCCCTAATAACGGCACATGATATTGCTCAGCGATGCGCTCCCCGCCGCCCGTGCCAAAAATCGCTTCGGTATGATTGCAGTTGCTACAAGTATGCAGCGCCATATTTTCAACTACACCAAGCACCGGAATATTGGTTTTATTAAACATCTCGATACCTTTTTGCGCATCGAGTAACGCCACATGCTGCGGTGTTGTGACAATAACGGCGCCAGTAACGGGAATTCGCTGTGCTAAGGTCAGTTGAATATCACCTGTCCCTGGTGGCATATCAATGACCAAATAGTCTAGCTGCGGCCAGTTGGTTTGATTATACAGTTGCATCAAAGCGCCTGTCGCTTTAGGACCGCGCCATGCAACCGGCGTGTTATCGCCATCGAGCAGGCTACCAATCGACAACATCGCCATGCCATGGGCATTCACAGGAACAAACTGCTCATTTTCCAGTTCAGGCTTGACACTATCCACGCCTAGCATGGTTGGCATACTCGGACCATAAATGTCGGCATCCAATACACCAACACGGTTGCCAAGCTTTTGTAACGCCAACGCAATATTGACTGTCGTGGTTGACTTACCAACGCCGCCTTTGCCGGACGCCACCACGATGATATGACGAATACGGGGATGCGCAGCTAACGACGCTTGTGTCGGTGCGGCTTTGGTGATTGGCGGCTCGGCATTGGTATCATTAGAATGACTATCAGCGCCTGATGATGATTTAGGCTGAGCTTCCATGGCATTAGTCGTTTTGGGCATTGGCTTTGGTAAGGTTGAGCCAGCGCCTTTTTCTGGGGCAGGTAAACGCACATTCATATGGATGGTTTTGATACCGTGCGGATGCAGAAGCTGACCAAGCTCTTGTTGAATGGTTTCAGGATTGCTACCTTGTGGCAAGCGCAAATCTAGAGTGAGCTGGTCTCCATCCCGCTCTAAACCTGTGACCATGGTTGCGATACTGAGAGTGCCGACTTCATAGCCAAGCAGCACCTTATCGACCGCACTGTCACGTTCAGCCCGCTGTTGCGGCGTTTCAGACGCTGAATTGGATTTTTTCTTCATAAAGTTAAACATAGCTACCGTTACTACCTATATAAGTGGATTGGTATGGTAAGGCGAATCGATCAATACCGTAGCAGATAAGCCTTTTGTCCAAACCTTTTATCGTGACAGTGTAGCTCAATTACAGGCATAAAAAAACCACAACGCCAGTAGGATTGAGCGTGTGGTTTTGTACTCCTCATAGCCTCTTTTAATTCATAAACCAACCATGACTGGCGACGATAGACTGGCCAGTAAAGACATTACTTGGAAACGCTGCTAAAAATAAGGCCACTCTTTTTGACAAATCCTGTTGTAATTGGGTCGCCATGTACGTTCCTTAACAGTGATCTAAAGTGAGGGTTTAATCATTTAAAGAATAGTGGAGCCAGTTGATAAATAACCCACTAAAGTATAGCGGCTACTGTTAGGCGTGTAAAAATTAGCGAGCAATGCTGACTGGTGTTTTATCTTGCAGCTCATCAAAACTAACGCCATCCGCCAGCTCAACCAGTTTTAGCCCTTTGTCCGTGACATCTAGTACCGCAAGCTCAGTGATAATACGATCGACCACCCCTTTACCTGTCAATGGTAGCTCACAATTGGCAAGGATTTTTGGATCGCCATGTTTATTGACTTGCTCCATCAGTACAATGACGCGCTGTACGCCAGCGACCAAATCCATGGCACCGCCCATGCCTTTGACCATTTTTTTCGGAATCATCCAATTGGCAAGATCGCCGTTTTCTGAGACTTCCATTGCGCCTAGTATCGCAAGGTTGACATGTCCACCGCGAATCATCGCAAACGATTCTGAGCTACTAAAATAACTGGCACCCGCCTCTGCTGTTACGGTTTGTTTACCTGCATTAATCAAGTCAGCATCGACGTTTTCTGCGGTTGGAAACTCGCCAATACCTAGCAAGCCGTTCTCTGACTGTAACCAAACATCCACGCCTTCAGGAATATAATTGGCCACAAGCGTTGGTAGACCAATCCCTAAATTGACATAATAGCCGTCTTGTAGCTCTTTTGCGGCACGCTGTGCCATTTGTTCTCTTGTCCATGCCATGTTGATTTCCTTATTTTTTACGATATTCTATTTTTATTCACTTACATAGTCAGTTATTTAAACAATTAGCTATCTAAATTATCATCCATCCAAAAACTGACCGTTAATTTTAAATACACTTAAGCTTCTACAACGCTCTGATTTAAGCACCTTCTACCGTTTTAGTGGTGGTTTTTTCGATGCGTTTTTCAGGGTTGCTGTTTAACACAATACGTTGTACAAAAATACCGGGCAGATGCACCTCATCAGGATCAAGGGTGCCCGTCTCTACGATTTCCTCTACTTCAACGATGGTGATTTTGCCAGACATCGCGCAGTCTGGATTGAAGTTACGCGCGGTTTTATTGAACATCAAATTACCGGCTTTATCGGCCTTTTGCGCTTTAATAAGTGCCACATCCGCACGCAATGAATGCTCAAGCACATAAGTGCGACCATCAAAATCACGTGTCTCTTTGCCTTCAGCGACGAGGGTGCCCACGCCAGTTGCGGTATAAAACGCTGGAATACCAGCACCGCCTGAACGAAGTTTTTCGGCCAAGGTGCCTTGCGGTGTCAGCTCAACGTCTAGCTCGCCTGCCAAGTATTGACGCTCAAACTCCTTGTTCTCCCCCACATAAGAGGAGATCATTTTTTTGATTTGGCGCGTTTGTAGTAATAATCCTAAACCGAACCCATCGACACCCGCGTTGTTACTGATACAGGTCAAGCCCTTAACCCCACTATCACGCAGCGCTTCGATCAGTGCTTCTGGAATACCGCACAGACCAAAACCGCCAATAGCGAGCGTTAGGCCATCACTAACGACATCTTTTAACGCCGCTTCCGCGCTGTTATATACTTTTGAGCGACTCATGCTTATCTCCTTGCAAGTCTATTTTTTGTTATTCAAGTTTATTAATCATCATTGATCTTTACTTTTTTAAGACGCTGATACTAGCTACTATTAGCTGTCTAAGTTATTGCTGACTGCTACATTACCCACTAACACATGGTTTTTAGACATTATACCAATACACTACCTATCGATATATCATATATAAGATACTTATGCTAACTTAGCATATTATTCTAGCAGCGACTAGAGAATAACATTAAGAACACACGAGCCAGCGCAGTGATACAGCACATGTGAAGTCAGGATCTACCTCAGTTTATACTTAACAAAACACATTCAACCGTTCTGCTGCATTGACGTATGACCATATACCCTAATTACTCGCTGCTTTAGTTTGCCAAGGAGGGTTCTCGCGTTAACGCATAAGCAGTCGTACTTAAACTTAGCAATGGTCACGATGGTGATCCCCCTGATCGCTGTGGTCGCCGTTATTATCTTAGGGACGATGTTTGGTTCATTCTAAGGCCTATTGAAATTATCATTCGTTTTTCATTATCGAAGCGGCCTAAGCAAATAAAGGTCCCACTGAGCGAGTAGCTTGGTGGGTTTTTTATGTCTGATCTACCACCATCAAATGTGGTGCAGGCCTATTGTTTATGGTGAAAAGATGCCTGACAAACGAGAAGTAATTACTAAGGAATATCACAAATTTAGTCGAATTACGGTATCATAGGCACACTTTTTAAATTTTTATTATTTTTAGAAGTTTTTAATATTGATAATATCGCGTTTGCTGGCTATAAATCGCTTGAGACGTTAGATAACCAACCCGTTTATATAAAAATATAGGTGATAAAAGTGCGTGAGATTCTAGTAACCAGTGCGCTGCCCTACGCCAATGGCTATATCCATTTGGGGCATCTTGTAGAATACATTCAGACAGACATTTGGGTACGCGCGATGAAAGCGCAAGGTCATCAGGTCACTTATGTCTGCGCGGATGATGCACACGGTACGGCAATCATGCTCAAAGCAGAAGCCAATGGCGTGACGCCAGAGGCGCAAATTGCCTCAGTGAAAGCCTCTCACGAAGCAGATTTTTCGAAGTTTTTGATTAACTTTGATAACTATCACACCACGCATTCAGAAGAAAACAAACAATTCTCTGAAATGATTTATCGTCGTCTAAATAATGCAGGGCACATTAGTACAAAAGACGTCGAGCAGCTTTTTGACCCTGAAAAGCAGTTGTTTTTGGCCGACCGTTTTGTCAAAGGCACTTGCCCTGAATGTGACTCGCCAGACCAGTACGGTGATAATTGCGAAGTTTGCGGTACCACTTATGATGCAACAGATCTGAAAGACCCACATTCAACGTTATCTGATGCCACACCTGTTCTCAAAACCTCTAAGCATTATTTCTTTGACTTGCCAGAGTTTGAGCAATTCTTAAAAGATTGGACGCGCAGTGACAATCGCTTGCAAGTATCGGTCGCCAATAAACTACAAGAATGGTTTGATGCGGGACTTGCCAGCTGGGATATCTCACGCGATGCGCCCTACTTTGGCTTCCAGATTCCAGATACCCCAAGCGATGAGCCAGATAAATACTTTTACGTGTGGCTTGATGCCCCAGTCGGCTACATGGCAAGCTTTAAAAATCTGTGCGATAAGCGCGAAGGGACAGAGCAAGCGCTTGATTTCGACCGTTATTGGATGCAAGAAAACGAGCACAAAACCGAGGTTTATCACTTCATTGGTAAAGACATCGTTTATTTCCACGCTTTATTTTGGCCAGCCATGCTTGCGGGTAGTGAATTCCGCACCCCAACGGGTGTCTTTGCCCATGGCTTCTTGATGGTCAACGGCGAAAAAATGAGTAAATCACGCGGCACTTTTATCAAGGCTGAAACTTACGCTGAGCATTTGCATCCTGAATATTTGCGTTATTACTTTGCCAGCAAGTTGTCTGACAAAGTCGAGGATATCAACCTTGATTTAGAAGACTTTATGCAAAAGGTTAACTCTGATTTGGTCGGTAAAGTGGTCAATATCGCCAGTCGCAGTGCTGGTTTTTTGGTGAAGAAATATGACGGTATGCTCTCGGATGTTTGCGTAGAGTCTGAGCTGTTAGAAGATATTACCAAAACGGGCGATGAGATTGCTGCCGCTTATGAAAACCGTGAGTTTTCACGTGCCATGCGCTTAATCATGCAGTGCGCGGACAAAGCCAACGAATATATCGACGCTAAAAAACCGTGGTCATTGGCTAAACAGGAAGGCACTGAGCAAGAAGTCCAAGACGTCTGCTCGGTGGCGATTAATATCTTCCGTCAGTTGATGGTCTATCTTGCACCTGTACTGCCTGAGATGACGGCCAATGCCAAAGCATTCTTAAACATTGATGACTTAAGCTTTGCCAGCCGTAATGAGTGGCTGCTTGGACATAAAATCAATAAGTTCAAGCCACTGATGCAGCGTATCGAAGAAAAAGATGTCGCGGCCATGGTTGAAGACTCAAAAGCCTCGTTAACGCAAACAGAGACGCCCGTACCTAGCGAAGGCAACAAACCAGACGCAAAAAATCAATCGTCTTCAACAGCAGATGCCGAGCAAACTGACTATATTGGTATCGAAGATTTTGCCAAAGTTGAGATGAAAGTGGCACACGTTTTAGCATGCAATCATGTCGAAGGCGCTGATAAGCTATTACAATTTACCCTAGATGTCGGCGAAGACAAACCGCGTAATGTATTTAGCGGTATTCGTAAGTTTTATGAGCCTGAGCAACTGGTCGACAAAAAAGTCATTTGCGTCACCAATCTTGCGCCGCGCAAAATGAAATTTGGTGTTTCAGAAGGGATGGTACTATCGACTGGTAGTCCAAAAACAGGACTAACGGTCGTAACCCTACCTGATGATTGTGTGGTTGGTGATACGTTGGCCTAACCCTATGAGGTTGGGGGGCATACTGTCATGATAGGATGATTATTCAGTAGACTCTAAACACGAATAAAACTATCGCCATAAAAAAACGGTCTGTTCAGACCGTTTTTTTGTACCTGATTTATAAAATGAATAAAACTCAAGTCTTACAATTATCTACTCAAGATATCAATGATCTGCAACGTGTCATTAATCACTGTCACAATGTTATTTTCTGGCGTACGAATACGAACGTAGCGGTCGTCATAACGATCTAACACGACTGACCGATCATAGATATCTCTATCGAGATTGCCGACTACTCTATAGCCGTATTTATCAAGATCACGCTTAAATGAAGCATTAGGGCTAGCATTGCGATAAGCATTGATATTGGGATGGGCATTGCCCCTATGGTTATTACCGACATAAACGGATTGGTTTTTGGCATTTCCATGACCGTTGCCATTGTGCCCATGATGGTCTTTTGCCATAGCAGGCAAACCAGTCAACGAGGCGGCCGTAACACCAGCAATGGTTAATAACTTAAAATTAGCAGTGTTCATGATGTCATCCTTAGTATATTCGGTTATGAAAGATTAGCTAAATACCAGAGTCTATCGAACATTCATCAAATCAGCATTCGATGAATTTTGGACTCTCTTTAACGTGACTTTTTAATGTTACTTTCTTATGAAAATTAGTTTATGTTCATTATAAAGTGGCTACGTAATGAATGCGTTGCTGGCTTGTACGCTTTTGAATGACAGTTTTATTAGATATAAACACGCCTTAAGCGGAATTTTTTGTGATCAAAACCCGTGAAACCTTCTCCAATAAAACCCTCAGCACATACCTTAATGCACCCTATGACGAATACGCTTTAATTTTTTATTGCGATAAGTTACATTACTGTCATAATATGACCATAATGATCGATGGAACGATTACTTTATTGTTAGCCTGCTATCTTGGCATCAACATAGCATTGACTCGGCTAATCTGCACTTTCCAATATCATTCTTAAGAACCAACGTTAACGAAAACGAGCGTAAGCCTTACAATAATTAGGCTGAGCAAGTAATAACGTGCGCTTGGTTTTGAGACGGATATAACCTATGAGTTAACCTGATAATGACTATTGCTTCTACCTTACGCTTGAGCCTATACGGTGCTGCTATCAGCGCCACCCTTGGATTAATTGGCTGTTCAAATACCACAGACACCGCTGCCACGACTGATGAAAATACAGCTGCCGATATTGATAAGCCTGCCAAAACATTGGCCATCACGCAAATCGTCGAACATCCTTCATTAGATGAGATGCGTCGCGGCATTATTGATGAGCTGGCTGATAAAGGCTATGTTGAAGGTCAAAACCTAACCGTCAATTTCCAAAGCGCCCAAGGCAACACAGCGACAGCGGGTCAGATTGCAAAACAGTTTGCCGGTGACAACCCAGATGCTATCGTCGCAATCTCGACGCCATCTGCGCAGTCTGTTGTCGCATCAACCAAGACGGTACCCGTTATTTATACCGCCATCTCAGATCCGGTAGCAGCGAAGCTTATCGATGAAAACGACGTGCCTATCCAATCCAATGTGACAGGTTTGTCTAGTGAATTACCAATCGAGCCACAGTTAGACAACATTCAAAAAATTGCGCCCAATGCCAAGACCATTGGTTACGTCTATAGCCCCGGTGAGGTCAACTCGGTTGTGGTGCTCAATCAACTTAAGAAAGCCGCACCCGCCCGTGGCCTAAAAATACTAGACGTCACCGCCAATCGCCCCACTGACGTTGCCATGGCGACTCGTAGCCTTGCAGGACGCGCCGATGTTATTTATACCTCGTTAGACAATAACGTGGTATCAGCGTTTGAAGCGATGGCCGGTGCCGCAAACGAGCTTGATATTCCGATCATCGCCTCAGATGAGTTTAGTGTCAGACGCGGTGCCACTGCTGCACTTGGTGTCAACGATTATGACTTTGGTCGTACCACAGGCAAAATGGTTTATCGGGTGTTAAGTGGCGAGGCGGTCAACACGATTAAGCCTGAAGTGATGAATACCCTCACCTTATATGCAAGCCCAAAACACGCGGCTGAACAAGGGGTGAGCTTGTCAGATGATCTGTTAAAAAATGCCATCAATGTCGACAAACAAGCACAGAGTGCGGATAAATAGCTCTAACCAGTAGTACTGACAAACAGTACTACTTGTCAGTACTAACACAAAATATTTGGCCATCTATATTGATGGCGCGCTTTACCTTTTATCCATCTATTAAATAATGTACGGACACATTATTGTTTTCAGGAGTGAGACCCATGTTGTATCAAAATCTTTTTGGTCGTTTCAATTTTAGTAAAGCGCTACTGTTAGGCGGCGTTTGTACCGCCCTCTTGACAGGTTGTAACCAGTCAGCACAAGATGCGAGTACCACGGACAGTGCAACTGGCGATGCCGCAACTGATATGAAGACCGTCGCCATCACCGCTATCGTTGAACATCCAGCGCTTGATGATGTACGCAAAGGTGTCATCGATGAGTTAAATGAGGCCGGCTTTAAAGATGGTGAAAACTTAACGGTTAATTTCCAAAGTGCACAGGGTAACACGGCCACTGCGGGCCAGATTGCCAAACAATTCGTTGCCGATGCACCCGATGTTATCGTCGCTATCGCAACCCCATCGGCCCAGTCTGTCGCCGCTTCTACTAGCAGTATTCCGTTGGTATTCTCAGCCGTCACTGATCCAGTCGCAGCCAAGCTAGTACCCAAACTAGATGGTTCTGGTACCAACGTGACGGGGGCATCAGACGCACTACCCTATGAGCCACAAATCGAATTGATGCGTCAAATCATTCCAGATTTAAAGAACGTCGGTTATGTCTATAGTCCAGGTGAAGTAAACTCAACCATCACTTTACAAAACCTCAAAGAGAAACTGACGCCACTAGGTATCAATGTGCATGAGGCACCTGCGCAGCGTAGTAATGATATCGCGATGGCAGCACGTAGCCTTGAAGGTAAAGTCGATATGATCTACACCTCGACCGATAACAACGTGGTCTCCGCTTATGAGTCGCTATATCAAATTGCTAAAGAAAGTAAGATTCCACTCATTGCCTCAGATACCAGCTCAGTTGAGCGTGGTGCAATTGCGGCATTGGGGGTAAACTACTACGATCTTGGCCGTGAAACTGGCAAAATCGTTGTGCGTATCTTAAACGGTGAAAAAGCAGGCGCTATCCCTGTCTATACCCCGCAGAATCTCGATCTATATGTCAGCCCAACACACGCTAAAGAACAAGGCATTACTTTGTCACAAGCGGTTATCGATAAAGCAAAAGAAGTGGTAGAATAACGCACTTTTATGGTTGTCTTATCATAGCAGTCACCAGATAAACGACTGTTTTGACCAATTTATCATTATTCGTCATTTAGCTTTTCGCTATGAGACCCAGTGTTTAACATAAGAAACCCAGCTATGAATCAGTAGGCTGGGCTTCTTATTTAAGCGAGAGTTATTTACTACTTTACGGTGGCTCATTTCTGATAAGACACTTGCTAAGTATAAAGTATTGACGCATTTCTAGATTGACAAATTTTTGAATCGAAGCTTTGAACCAAGGTGGCTTATGATCGTTGTTCATCGTGACATGTTTTGGTTTACCCTAACCGCAGATTGCTTAATCTGTTAAATTCACCGCTTAGCCGTTTAGCTAACATTGACTGACAAACCATAGGTAAAACAACGGTGGTGTATACCGCTCACTTACACTATGGATAGACAGTTATTTACTAAACGCTTGGTTATGACTTACTGATCTCTTATGTCCTTAATTGCTTTTTTTGGTGCGCTTGAAAGTGGTCTGATTTATGGCCTAGTCGCACTTGGTGTGCTGATCTCATTTCGCACTCTCGACTTTCCCGACTTAACCGCTGATGGTAGTTTTCCATTAGGCGGCGCAGTCGCTGGTATTTCTATCATTGCTGGTATCAACCCATGGTTGGCATGTGCCTTTGGTATGCTAGCAGGGGCAGTCGCCGGTATCGTTACTGCATGGCTACACGTCAAACTTGGTATTTTGCAACTCCTTGCCAGTATTTTGGTGATGGTAGCGTTGTATTCTGTCAACTTACGCATCATGGGTGCGCCAAACTTGCCATTGCTGGGTGAAACGACGGTCTTTAGTACCTTGGTAACCGATGGCAACGGCTATTGGATGCGCTGTCTTATCATTGGTACGGTCGTGCTACTTGCCATGTTGTTTTTAGACTGGTTTTATAGTACCGAAACGGGCTTATCCATGCGTGCTACCGGCTCAAACTTAAGAATGGCACAGGCACAAGGTATCCATACCTCATGGATGACCATCGTCGGTATGGCTGTTTCGAACGGTTTGATTGCGCTAGCGGGTGCGCTGTTTGTCCAGACTCAAGGCGGCGCTGATATTTCGATCGGTATCGGTACGATTGTCATTGGTCTGGCAGCCGTCATCATCGGTGAGACCATTATTCCTGCCAAGCGAATTTGGCTGATTACCTTTGCCGTGGTCGTGGGTGCCGTGTTATACAAGCTATTCATTCAGGTGGCTCTGTCAAGCGATACGCTACGCAGTATTGGCTTTGGCCCGCAAGATTTGAACTTGATTACCGCCTTGCTAGTGGTATTAGCGTTGGTATTACCCAAAGCCAAAAACGAGATTTTGAGCCGCAAACTACGATCTCAACGTTAACGAACAACAACGTCGTAAACAGCGACTGTGCTCACCAAGCTTGAGGCAAACATAAGGAATAATGATTATGATGCAAGCCACAGATTTACGGTTGACCTTTAATCCTGGCACACCCATTGAAAACCCTGCCCTACGCGGTATCGATCTGAACATTGCGGATGGTGAGTTTGTGACTGTCATCGGTACCAATGGTGCTGGTAAGTCGACTTTTTTAAATGCGGTCAGTGGTACCACGCGTGTCGACAGTGGCTCAATCTTGCTAAATGGTATTGATGTCACCAAAAAAAGTGCCCATCAGCGCGCCCATTGGGTGGCGCGTGTGTTCCAAGACCCAATGGCTGGAACGTGTGAGGCGCTCACTATCGAAGAAAACATGGCTCTGGCCTATAAACGCGGCAGCAAGCGTGGTTTAAGCTTTGCCCTAAACCAGAGTAACCGTGACTTATTTCGAGAAAAGTTGTCCGTCCTAAAGTTAGGACTAGAGAATCGTCTGACTGACCGTATGGGATTATTATCCGGTGGACAGCGTCAAGCGGTTAGTTTGCTGATGGCATCATTGCAACCCTCCAAGATTTTATTGCTTGATGAACACACTGCGGCACTTGACCCTAAAACAGCCGCTTTTGTTTTAGAGTTAACCGATAAGATTGTCACGGACAATGGGCTTACCACCATGATGGTCACACACTCGATGCAGCAGGCTTTGGCACATGGCACGCGTACCGTTATGCTACATCAAGGCCAAGTCGTACTAGACGTGGCTGGTGAAGCTCGTCGCGGCATGACCGTGCATGATTTGCTCGACATGTTTGAACAAACTCGCGGTGAAAAAGTTGAAGATGACAGCTTGATTTTGAGCTAGCTCATATAAACTCACTGCCTTAAAATGAAAACAGAGAGTGCAAAACGCCTGTCTAATAACAGGCGTTTTTTATTGTCAGGCAAAATGGTTAAGCATCAATTTTTTACTAACTGTTAAGACTCAAGCATAACTAATTTTTGAATCAACTCACTGACATGCTGTGATTGCATTTTTTTCATGACTTGTGAGCGATGCACTTCTACCGTGCGAACTGATATATCTAAATGATCAGCGATATTCTTATTCAGATTACCCCCTAACAATTCATTGGCTACCAGCTTTTCTTTATCAGTCAGCTGCATGTATAGATGGCGAATCTCGTAACGCTTAGCACGTTTAATAGTTAGCTGTTGAGCATATGCTATGGCCTCTTGTAAGCGGCTGCTCTTGATAGGCTTCTCTAGATAATCGGCTGCCCCTTGTTTAAGCATATTGACTGCATCAGCAATCTCGCCATTACCGGTTAACGCAATGAGCGCCATAGGGCTACCGCACTTGTCAAGATTTGCTTGTAAGGATTGACCACTCATCTCAGGCATCATCAAGTCACTGACAATCACTGCGGGTCTATGAATATCTACTTGCTGCAAGAACACCGTGGCACTTGACCATACTCGAGTCGGCATTCCCAAACTACTAATTAGAAAGTCACACGAGGTACGAACGCTTTCTTCATCATCGATGATATGAATTATTAACTGCTCAGGGAGTATTTCCGGTACTTTATTAGATACGTTGTCAGAATGTGTGCTTGCTACTTGATCAGAGGTCATACACTACCTTATTGGCTATATCAGTTGGATCTCAAAAAGCAAGGTGCCTCATTTCAGATACTTGTGACTCATGCCACTATCAGCATCTCTATCCGTTACAGGTAAAGGCAAATAAAAAGATACTTGTGCACCTATGAAGTTTAAAGACTGGTGGGCAGTACTGGTCTGCGTCAGTTGGATTTTACCATTTAGGGTACGTTTGAAACGCTGCAGATGTTTGCCATCTATCGCATGAATTTTATCAAGTTCATCACCTACATTCACATTACTCAGCTGCATCACACCGCCAAGCGACTTGCATAATCGCTGACATATCATTAGTCCCAACCCTAGTCCATCTGCTTTCGTTGATTGGGTAGCGTACTGACTGGGCAGGATTTCTGGTAGGTGCCGCGCCTTAAGCTGGGCTTGGTCAAAGCCGCCAGCATCATCGCTTAGATGCAATACCAACCATTGCTTATCATTATACTCCTCTGCCTGACAGCGTAGCAGGACATTGGTCGCCCCTTGCTGCGCGGCATTAGTTACGCTATTTATCAGTAACTGATCTAGTAATAAATTTGGCAAAGTTAAATGCTGATAATCACTTGCTAGCCAAAAGTGAATACCTACTGCTTGCTCACCCAATAGCAAGATACATTGTTGGTACGTTGCTGCGATATCGACTTTGACTTCATTGGTTTGCGACTGGCCCGCCCAGCTTCGGATATTAGCTACTACAGCGGCGACTCGCTCAGTCTCATTAACGATTTGCTGCAATGCATTGTCTGTCAGTGCATTATCATTTGGCACTATATCATCAGCCTTTTTAGGCGAGTTTGCTTGTTGACTACGTATCAACAGCCCTTGCGCATAATTCTGTATGGTCGCTAGTGGCTGATTAATCTCATGGGCGATTGAGCCACTCATTTCGCCGATGACAGCAAAGCGCTCTGTTTGACGCAACTGCTGTTCATAACCTCGGATCAGACTATTTTGTTTCAGTATCTTTTGACGCTGCCGCCATGCCAGCCAGCTCATCCAGCCATAATTAATCGCCGATATCATGATAATAAAAATGATCATACCCATCCACAATCGATGCGACTTTATCCAACCTACTATGTGTGCTCCAAGCGGCTTTTGCGCTGGATGCTGATTCATCTCATATAGTATGCGTTCAGCATCAGTACTAGATTCTGGTGGTAGCCAGCGTTGCCTTAAACTGTTTTTATCATTGACTGGTCGTACTACACCAGAAATACTCTGATTGATTTGCCGTATTAAATTGGCAGGTGCTTGCTCTGTCGCTGCTAACGTCCAATTGGGATATATTTCCGTTGAAGACTGACAACTTGATACTGTCGCGACTGGATGAATCAACCGGTACTGCCTTTCATTAATTTTACCCTGCCGCGCCATCTCTTCCATTAGACAAAGCGGCGCGATTGCAGCGTCTACTTTTCCGCTAGCCAAGGTATGCAAAGTATCCTCAATCGGATAACCGACAAACTGTACTCGATAACGATTGGGTGCTAGGCCGTTTTTCTGTAATAAATGCGCTCCTAATAAATAACCACCAAATGCATCGGCATCAACCGCAGCAACACTACGTTGCTGTAAATCTTGCAGCCGATAAATATCGCTGTCAGCGGCAACCCATAGTGCACTAGCGACTTCTTCCATCGCACTAGGCTGTTTTAGTGATACACGCTCATTTAATTTATTAAATTCATTGGCGAGAATCACAGTGGTAGGAAGCTGATTCTCATATTTGCGCGCATCAAAACTTTGAGCATTGTCATTCGCAGGAGCAATTAAGTCCGATTGGGCAGTATCTGCTTGGAGGGTAGCCAACCAGCGCCATCTCGTGGTATTCATTTTTATAAACTGTACTTGAGGACCAAGCACCAAAGCAAACTGTTGGGCACCAATTTGCTGTTGCCAATTTTCCAGCGCTAAGGGTACCAATATCACGGTGTCACCTGACAACTGATTATTGAGCTCATCGAGCCATGGCTGCCAGCGATTTTGCGCGGCAGTCTCACCTTGAGGTGCCAACACACCTAAATAGTAAGTTTGTGCGTTTGCCTTGGACAAGATTGACCAAGCAAGAAGCGCTGCAAAAATAACGCGAAAAGCGTTTAAGGTCACCAAACTTTTAGGCCTTCTATGCATAAATTTCGCTTTCCGTTTGTCCGCCCAAACTTGCATTATAAATGAAAACCTTATTTATAATGTGGTTTTCCACAATATCACAATGTTACCCGCTACCCTACACTAGATGACAGTCGTGTAACTTTTAATTCGCGAAGCTTAAATCACAAATATTTGATTTTCATCTGGATGACTAACACTCCTCATGAAATATGGGTGATGAATTATAAGCTTGGTAAAAATATCTTATGGAGGGCGGGCTTATGAAAAAATGGCCACTGATTATAATAATAACAGCCATTATCGGGCTGGCCGTTGCCTTTATTATTGGGCAATTACTGCCAAGTGTACGTACTAGCAGTAGCGATATCGATGTCAATATCACTGATCCTGCTCTCATCAAACAGGGTGAATATATCGCACGCACCGCTGACTGTGTTGCTTGTCATACCACGCTCAATGGCAAGACTTATGCGGGCGGCCTGCCTATGCTAACGCCGCTTGGGGCAATTTATTCAACCAATATCACGCCCGACAAAGAAACCGGCATCGGCAACTATAGTTTCGACGACTTTAAAAACGCCGTTAAACATGGGGTACGCCGTGATAATAAAACCTTGTACCCTGCTATGCCGTACCCATCTTACCAGCTCATGCCAGACGAAGACTTAGCTGCTATGTACGCCTTCTTTATGTCCGATGTCAAAGCCGTCAAGCAAACCAATCTAAAAAGTGAGCTACCTCCCATAGCAAACTGGCGCTGGCCCTTGGCATACTGGCAGGTCTTATTTGATCGCAAGCGTGACTTTGTTCCTGAGACAAACGACGCCCTATTGACTCGTGGTCAATACTTAATCGAAGGTCCCGGGCACTGCGGCTCTTGTCACACTGGGCGCGGTATCGGTTTCCAAGAAACGGCTCTAAGTAATGCAGATTCTAATAAATATTTGAGCGGTGCCATCATCGATGGCTGGCGTGCCAAAAGCATACGCGGTGAGCATCGCGGACTTGGTACTTGGACAGTTGCAGAACTAAATGATTTCTTTAAGACCGGACGTACTGATACCACTGCTGCTTTTGGCGCCATGGCTGAAGTAGTTGAGCATAGCACCCAATATATGACGGACTACGATATCAACGCCATGTCATCCTATCTAAAAACGTTAACACCAGCGCCAAACAAGGAAGCCACACTGCCTACGAAAAAAGACATCACCACGCAAAAACTACTAGATGGCGACTATGATTCGCGCGGTTCAATTTTGTACGCCGAATATTGCCAAGTTTGTCACCGTGTCGATGGTAAAGGGGTCGCGCGTATTTTCCCAGCGCTTGATGGTAATAGTGCAGTCTATTCTAAAAACGCTGATTCGGTACTACAGATTACCTTGAGCGGAGGACGTATGCCTGAAACCCCACATGACCGTATGGCATTCACTATGCCTGAATTCAGCAATCTTAGCGATGCAGATGTGGCAGAAGTGGTAAATTACGTCCGTAATAGCTGGACCAACCAAGCGCCCAAAATTGATGTCAATGACGTGGTAAAAATGCGGGCTTTCCTCGCCAAAAAACCAAAAACCAGTACGGATATCGCCCCAGACTTAAGTATTGATGCGCAAACAAAAGGAGCAAAATAATGAAAAAACCTCCACTCAACTTGCATACTATTGCCAGCGTTATCTCTCAAAAAATCAAGATGAGCAACCTAACCACCGCTATCCTTACTGCTTCAGCGGTTAGTATCGCTGCTATCAGTAGTGGTTGCTCACAGCCCGAGCCTGTCGAGCAAAATGCACCTGAGTACGGATTAGTCACCGCAGATGATGCCAACGAAGATATCGGCACTTATGTGCTGCCGCAAGATACGGCTATCTTGGATGAGCCAAACGCTGATGAGATATTTTATGGTAAACGCTTATTAAATGAAACCAAGCGCCTATTACCAGAGCACGTGGGCGCACAAATGAATTGCAACAGCTGTCACATCTCGCAAGGTAAAGTTCCGCTTGGCGATCCCTATATCAATAGCTATAACACCTATCCTCGTGTCATGCCACGCTCTGGAAAAGAAGTCGATTTAGAAGCACGGATCAATGGTTGCTTTCAACGCTCAATGAATGGCAAGCCCTTAGATCGCCAGTCCCCTGAAATGCTGGCGATGATGGCCTATATGAAATGGTTGTCGCAAAACACGCCTAAGGAACAAAAGGTCGATATTCGTAACGCTGGCAAAGTTGATGACTCATTAATACCAGACCCTATGCGCGGTGAACAAATTTATAAGGTTCAATGCGCGACTTGCCATGGCGATAATGGCGAAGGCCTCAAAGACAGTCGCGGCGATATCGTCTTCCCGCCACTATGGGGCGATGAATCCTTTAATATCGGTGCGGGTATGGCACGTACTTATAAAGCGGCGGCTTTTGTAAAATACAATATGCCGATGGGTATCCAGACCAAAGGGTTATGGGGTCACGGCAATGTACTGAGCGATCAAGATGCCGTCGATGTGGCGCATTTTTTTACTCACCAGCCGCGACCTGACTTTGCTGGTAAGGTCAATGACTGGCCAAATGGTAAAAAACCTAAAGACGCACGTTACTGATATATTAAAAAGATGATATTTATGAAAACCTCACTTAAGAAGACGTCATTCTACGCTCTCTTGTGAGTGAGTATTTACATGATAAACCTTCAAGAAATGAACTGACCCCCAAAACTTGGACGGTTTAGTTTAACCCAAGGACTGAGTTCTGTATTGCACAGGGCTCAGTCCTTTTAGTTTCAATTGAATACGCTCATGGTTGTAATAATGAATGTACTCATGGATTTGTTGCTCTAACTGCTCAATGTTTTGAGGCTTCT
>Ga0208300_100200_pt1 | contig 57611 bp, 37 predicted proteins | sample 23_taG_FD_184096 | JGI IMG/M metagenome (GOLD analysis project Ga0208300, IMG submission 184096) | Marine viral communities from Cariaco Basin, Caribbean Sea - 23_WHOI_OMZ (SPAdes) (version 2) | ecosystem: Environmental > Aquatic > Marine > Oceanic | place: Caribbean Sea: Cariaco Basin...
ACCATGTAAACTGCTCAACCAAGTAAGCGCCTATCAATGGACCAAATGCCAGTGACATCATAATGACAATACCCCACAGTGCCATCACTCTGCCGTGTCTATGCTGCGGATAAATCTGGTAGAGCATGCCGATAGACAGCGGAATCGTCAGACCCCCACTCAGCCCTTGTATAGCGCGCGCTACAATCACCATCGTCATGGAGGGCGCACACATACCAATCACTGAGCCCAGCATAAACCCCATGATTGCGGTTAAATAAACCGGCTTAAAGGCAAATTTTTTATGTAAATAACCACTGAGCATGAGCCCCACGCTCATAGACAGCACATAAGCATTCAGTACCCAGCCGCCCATCACAATATCGACGTCGAACACCGACATAAAGATGGGAATAGCAGGATTGAGGGCACTATTACTAAAGCTGATGACTGTACCGCCAAGCAACAGTGTCAGCAGCACCTGTTGACGCGACTTACTTGTCAATTCCTGACTGCTGTTAAGAAATGCCATCATTTATATCATTGACCAGTAAGGGCGTGATCAGCACTGCCGTACTGCCAAGCTTTGTAAAAAGTGATAGATTTAGTGAGCGTAAAAATTTCATTTATGAAGCAACGGCACCATAAAAGTTAAGATAGCCCCTCGATTCAAAAAACTCATCACGATGACAAAAGTAAAGCGATGCCTTTTTTTCAGGCATGTCGATCAGTCGTTGTACGTGATAGGCAAAGCTATCGGCCACCCATTTATACACCTCAACCTTGCTATCCGGCTCGACCACTATTTTTTTGGCATCGGTATGCTCAAAGATAAACTTACTGATCATCATCCCTGTTGGTTTCAAATAACCTTTGCCCACGACAGCAGGATCACCCAATAAAATGTGCCAGCCCATATCAGTGTCTTTGGCTTTATAATAATAAGACAGTCGATCACGAGCGGTTTCATAAATCTCCGTATAACCAATAGGCACACCCTCGCAAAGTATGATGTAGAGACGCTGGTGGTCATCGGCCAGCATTTTCTCAAAATGTACGCGCAGCTGCGGCATAGGCAGATGCAATTGCCACTGATCGACCACATGCTCAGCGTGCATCCATTTATAGAGCATTGGCATGTCTTCAGGATATTTGACCGCTCGTAGCCCAAACGCCTTGCCATAAGCCTCTACGGCAAAGGTATCTGGCAGATTTTGTGTGATGGTCGGCATGGATGACTCCTTATTGTGTGTGGTTTAGAGGCTTTGCAAAATTTCTCTTAGTAAAAACGGACGCCTTTTAAAATAAATCGACGATACTGCTCATTGATATGATAACCATGGCATTAGGAGGATGCGCCAAATTTTTGGAACACCTCTAGTGCATCGGTGTCGTAAACGGCCTTACCTATTAATTGATTGATGATTTGTCCGGCCCGATAGGCACCCAGCCCCAAATCAGGAGTACCTACGCCATGAGTATGAATTTCTTGGTTTTGCACAAAGACTTTGCCGCTATTATTATCACGATTTTGATACATCAACGCGTAGTGCCGATCAATCTTTGGTTGCCCAAATTCATCATAATCAATGGATGGTAGTAGTGGGTTTAGGCAGGTAGGCAGCGCATGACGATAACCGGTGCCCGCAATGAGACAATCATAATCCGCCGTAAAAATCTGCTGCTGCTCACACTGCTCAAACGTTAACTTTACAGTGTCATCAAATAAAGTATCGTCAAAGCTTGCCTCGATCACGGCACAATTGGACAGTAGTGTCGTATATGGCGCTTGATTGCCAATGCTGCGCTCATAGAGCTTATGATAAATATCTCGTATGGTGTCAAACCCCATGCCTTTGTAGAGTAAGTCCTGCTTGGGTGCGACTTGTGCTTTGGTCGCGCCGTCCAACTGATAAAAATAATCGGTATAGGCGGGACTAAAGTGCTCTAACCCCAATGGCGAGTATTCCATCGGAAAAAAACCAGACGAGCGGGTGATCCAGTCCAATTGGAATTTTGGCTCATCATTGCTATCAAGTTGCTGGTCAAACAATTCGCGGTATACCTCAGCTGACGACTGACCAGACCCCAAGACCACGATTTTGGTTAATCTATCGTCTGACTTATTGTCATTTTGTTTGCTACTTTTTGCCTGAATGGCTTCAAGATCAAAGTTATTGGCAAAATGCGCGGTATGCATACAGCGCTCAGGTGCTTGATTGGCAAGCTTTTGCAGTGCAGTTGGTAACGTCGGCTGCGTGCCCGTGCCTATCACTAGGTTTTTGGCGTAATACGTTTTTTGCTCGCCTTGTTCCTGAACCGTCACGACAAATCCGTTATGTTCCTTAGCATTAGAACTCTCATCACAGTCTTGATTAAACGCCACCTCTATCACTTGCGCATCAAACACCAAACTATCCAGCTGCGCTGCCACCCACTGGCAATAGTAATTGTATTCTTTGCGATAAATCTTAAAGTCCTCTAAAAAATAGAACTTAAGCAGTCGATGCTGCGTATGCAGATAGTTTAAAAATGAATGCGGGCTGGTCGGATCTATCAATGTCACCAAATCCGCCATAAAGGGCACTTGTAGCGTGGTGTGCGGTAAAATCATACCTTTGTGCCAATTAAACCCCGCCTTTTGCTCAAAGAATTTGGCATTGACGTCTGTTTTGTCGAGCAACGCCGCTAGACTAAGATTAAATGGCCCCAAACCGATACCGAGAAGATCTAACACGTTGATTCCTTACTGATTTATACCGATTATTTACATATTGATTGATACTGAGCTATCGTTAAGTCAACATAAAAATCTGTCAGCAAAACTGAGATAAATGCTCCAAAGCCTCTGTCATTATCGGTACAGCAAGCGAGGAAAACTTGTACCAGTTCTACATGCTATCGTCCATCCTGTTTAAAATCGTTACACAGGGAATGGGATATTAATGTATCGATTTTATTTTCAACTGACTACAACGACCTGTAACTGTTTCATTGAGTATTGACTATACCGACCCTAAGCGCTCATAGGATTGGGAATATCGACATAGATAGACTGGGTTTCAACAGGTGCTGTCAGCTCATCCAACGCATGAAGCCTAGTCAGCAGATTGCCTTTGAATGGTAACGTAGGACTACGCAGTAATAGATCAAATAACGAGCGATGCGGATACTGACGGTCCAGCGTCTCTAAGCAATCTCGAAACATGGCCAATAAAGTGGCTTCACTGACAAGCTGGGTACGGGCAATCGCGGTGATAAGACCAAAAACAGTATTGCCGACTAAATAATAGGCCACGCGCGAATCGGCAAAATCTTCTGGAATGACGCACTCACTTTCACTAATCAGCTCAGGATACGCATCAATTAGCGGCATGGCATACTCAGCAATATAGCCAAACCCTTGATTGTCCCTCGCCCAAAACTTTGCAGGATAACCCTCTTTTAGCTCTATCAGACTGTTTTGCTGATGCACCTCAAAACCAATACCATGCTGATAGTACATATGGATGAGCGGTATAAAACCGACTTTTAGATAAGTGTCAAACCATTCAGTCGCAATCTCGTCCAACCGCTTATCAGTACGCTGATGGATAGACGCAAACAAAGTGGCAAAGCGATTGGTGAGACGGGTGGGATGATCTTGGCTCAAGCTTGCAAGATTGGTGACTTGCATGGACTGGGTAAAAGGATTGTCACGCAAGATACAGATGGTCTCATCGATGATTGTGCCGTCTATAGACAACGCAATCCACGCAGGATCGTTCAGTACCGCAATCGTGTCATACTCAGCGTCCAACTGCTTACCATAGTCGCTACGCCATATGCGGCAGGCGTGCATACCGCGCTTACACTCTTTGGGCAAATTGATACGCACAGAATTGGTAATCGCTACCGATAGCGACAATTTAAACATCCACGGTGCCTCAAATGCCGCGAGCGTACGCACTGACGTCGTCGGATGCAAATGCCAGCCAAGCGCGCCCAAATCAAACAGCTGACCTTTTTCAGTTAACGCCTGATACCAAACCTGCTGCTGCAAAAACGTCGCTTGCCAAGGATGCAATGGCAATAGCTTATGGTTGGGATATTGATTGATAAGCTGTCGTTGATAGTCACTCATGCCTGCGAATAGCTTGTTCTTTAGCTCAGCGGTAATACTATCGCCATCGACGAACTCTTCGACAATATAGTCCGGATGCACCAGCCAATAGTTCAGCTGCGTTTTGCTATTGGTTTCGGGGGCATACTTTGCCCACTCAGCACCATAAAAACCTGCTCGTCCCTTTGGAGTCGGATGCATGGCATGTCCATAAATCAGACTTTGCTCGGTTTGAATAAAATCTTGTGTGTCATCGATAATGTCATCAATCTCATCACTGCGATGCGCTAAAATAGTTTGCAGCCCTTCATAGCTTTCAAGCCAGCGCTTTAGCACACCATTACCATCGAGTTTTACATCACCTTTATGCTGATGCACGATGTCTTCGATAATAAAAGACACCAGGCTCACAGCAGACGGTTTTAGCCATTGTGGTTCTGATTGGGCGTCGTTTAATGAAGCTGCATTTAATACAGAAGGCGTGTCAGCAAAACGGTGCTGACCCAATTGGCTGACTCTGTCCACGGGCACCGCCATAATGGTGTTGTGCGGTGCCAGATTTAATACCAAAACCGGCTTGTCTTGCGAGATCTGTTTATATAGCGCGTTCTGCTCATCTACGGGCATGATCTGGCCGCGCCCTGTCTCGTAACAGTAGGCATTCACTAAATTTTGTAGTGTCAAACGATCAAGCGTTTTTTGTTGCATCATAGGGCTGTCCCTCATAATTTTGGAGTCGATTAAAACCAGCGATAGTCATCTGTTCTATAATGGTATTGATGTCACAGGCTTGCGTATTAGGATTTAAAATCGTGAATTTTAGGCAAAGGTGCTGCTCGTATTGAGTGGTGGCCACGTTGGCAATATTATTGATTAACAAGTCCTGCGCTATTTGGCGATTTAACTGAGACAGCTGCTGGTCGGACAACGCGGTATTTTGCGGTTTAAAGTAAAATAAGACACTGCTGATAATCGGCTGATGCACCAACACAAAATCGACGTGGTCTTCAATCAACTCTGCCGCTTGTCTCGCTGTCCTAAGACAGGCGTCAATCAAAGCGCCATAATCATCCGTCCCTAATAAATCAAGCGCCATCCAAAGCTTTAAAGCGTCGAACCGACGCGTGGTTTGGAGAGAATACGTGACCAGATTTGGGATGTTGTCTTTTTCATCATCGGAGGAATTGAGATACTCACTATGATGACGAATGCTCTCAAAGTCTTGTTGATCCCGTAATAAAAAAGCACCGCAGCTGATCGGCAAAAAGAAATGCTTGTGAAAGTCTAAAGTGATGGAATCCGCTACTTGTATGCCGTCAATGAGATGACGATAACGCTGAGACAGAAGTAACGCCCCGCCCCAAGCCGCATCTACATGTAGCCATATTTTTTGCTCACGGCAGATCTTGGCAATGTCAGCCAAAGGGTCAATCGCACCCAAATCTGTGGTGCCAGCCGTGGCAATCACTGCCATCACATTATCCGCGCCTACCTCCTCTATCTTTTGCTGTAGATGAGAGATAAGCATCGCGCCACTCGCATCGGTACCTACCTTTTCAACGCACCGAATGCCAAGCCCTAACAATGCTGCATTTTTTTCGATAGAAAAGTGCGCTTGGTCTGAGCAAAAAATGATGCCGCGCGGCTGACCCAGCATGCCGTCTTTGTGTACATCAATCCCTTTGGCTGCATAGAACTTATTGCGCGCCAAGAGCAGCCCCATCAAATTGCTTTGGGTACCGCCACTGGTAAACACGCCACCTGCCTTGCGTCTTGCTTGATTATCAGCATCAGCGTCTGTTTGAGTGTATATTTGAACATCATCACTGGTTTCAAAATGGCACAGCTGGCACAGCCACTCAATCAAATCTTTTTCGATATAAGTGGCGGCAGGGCTTTGGTTCCAAGAGTCCATACTTTGATTGGTCGCTGCAATAATCATCTCGGCAATTTGACCAATCACCAAGGTTGGTGGATGCAAGTGCGCTAGACAACGACGATGCGCCGTGGATACAGAGCTGGGCAAAAACTTGTCTTGTATATCCGCGAGTATGGCTTCGATATCTCGTCCTTGTGACTGAATATTGACCGAATTCGCTGCTTGCACTTGCTGCGGGGTCCCACCTGAATAGACGTTGTTGTCATTGAGCCACTGTTTAATGATGGCACCCGTTTTATGGATATGTGTGAGGTATTGCTCACTGGTTTGCTCGTTTAATAAATGCAAAGTATCCTCACCAGTTTGTCTTGCGTCTCTATTAAAATGAGAGATGCGATTATTGTTATACGTTTTTTTCGAAACAGTCATACAGGTATGACGATGTGCCACTGAGCACTACTGATTTTCTTGTAGCGCCTGCTCTAGCTTGTCTAATACTTGGTGTAGCTCGTCTTTTGTCACATTAAGCGGTGGCAAGAGGCGTAGAACGGTGCCGCCGCGGCCCCCTTTTTCAATGACCAAGCCATGTCTAAAACAGGCCTGCTGAATGCTGGCCGCCGCCGCACTATCGGCAGGATAGCTGCCATCACTGTGTCTAGGCAGAGCTGGATCTATAATCTCCATACCGATCATCAGGCCTCGACCTCTGACATGACCAATTCTCGGATAGCGTTTTTGTAGTCCTTTTAACTCTGACATAAACCAAGCGCCGCTCTCAGCCACATAAGCTGCCATATCGTTGTCTTTTAGATATTCGAGGGTGGCAAGTCCTGTTGCCATCGCCAACTGATTGCCACGGAAGGTGCCCGAGTGATTGCCCGCTTGCCAGGCATCGTATTGCTTCTTAACACCGAGTATCGCAAGTGGCAGACCGCCGCCAATAGCTTTTGACATGACAATCATGTCAGGATCGATGTCTGCGTATTGATACGCAAACCAGCTTCCCGTACGGCAAAATCCCGTTTGCACCTCATCAATGATCAATAGAATATCAAGCTCTCTGGTCACTCGGCGTACCTGCTTGAGCCACTCAATTGGTGCCGGATTGACCCCGCCTTCTCCCTGAATGACTTCTAAAATGACGGCCGCGGGTTTGACCACGCCGCTTTCTACATCTTTTAAAAAATTTTCAAAATAAGTGATATGAGCGCTGACACTTTGCTCAGCAGACAAACCAAAAGCGCAACGGTAAGCATTGGGATACGGTAAAAACTGTACCGGACTCATCAGGCTTTCAATGCCTTGCTTGGGTGCCAGATTGCCAGTGACAGCAAGCGCGCCATGCGTCATCCCATGATAGCCACCACTAAAGCTGACGATGCCTGAGCGACCAGTCACTTGTTTTGCCAATTTCATCGCGGCTTCTACCGCATCAGCGCCCGTTGGTCCACAAAACTGCAAGCAATACTCGTCACTCTCGGTCGCCAAAAGCGTGTACATAAATTCGCTGAATTTGTCTTTTAATGGCGTGGTAATGTCTAAGGTGTGCATCGGCAGATTGCTGTCCAAAAGCTGTTTGATGCTCTCAGTGACCACAGGATGATTGTGCCCAAGTGCCAGTGTCCCTGCGCCCGATAGACAGTCTATGTACTTATTGCCTTCCACATCAGTAATCCAAGCGCCTGTAGCTGATTGGATCGCAAAAGGCAGTTTGCGAGGATAGCTGCGCACCTTGGATTCAAACTGCGCTTGGCGATGTAAATAGCGTTTATTATTGTTTTTTTCTTTTGAGAAAGACGTAGACATAGCATCGAACCTTATTCGGCTTATGCACTAAAACTCGAATACAAGTTTTAATGTTTGCAGACTGTTTGTAGATACCATCATTGAACACAATAGTAATTAAAAGCTCAGTTATTAACATATGGCTCTTAAAAACACAGTTATTAAAAACGTGATGATTACTAGTGCAGTCAGCTTTATTTAAAAAACATAGTGTAAATCCACTACAACCTCGATCAAAATATTAAATGATAATAAAAGTGATAATCATTATCATTTGTGGAACGTATTATTGATGACCTTTGCGCAGCTGTCAACCCACTTTATTTATTTTTGAACGATTAACTCAAGAATTGGTACAAAAACAAGGTTTGTTAACGCTCAGTCGCAGACAAACGACAAATACTCACAAGTGTAAACTCATCAGCATTATCATTAACCTGTCTTTTTTTCTGGGAAACTATCGACTCACAGCCACGGGCACTTTACGAATCAGCCATAAGAAATACGCGCCACCAATAATGGCAGCAATCGTGCCCGCCGGTAGCTCATACGGAAAGATGACGTAGCGTCCTACCCAATCTGCCAACACCATCACCCCTGCGCCCAATAGTGCCGCCAAAGGCAGTTGTCGCTCAAGTCTTACCGCACCAAGGGAGGTCGCCAAATGTGGCACCATCAAACCAATAAAACTGAGCGGTCCTACCGCAAGCGTACTGGCTGTACTAAGCGCTGCCACTAGTGCTAATAGCGCTATCGTCACTGGGGTTACGGCCACCCCTAGCGTGCGAGCGACGCCCGTACCCAAACCAAGGACCCGTAAGGGTTTGATGAATAATAAGCTTAAGGCAAATAAGACAAGCGCAATGCCGATGAGATACCATACCGTACTAGGCTGAGCGCTATAAGTCGTCCCTGATAACCAGCTGAGCATCGCCTCTAGGCGCGGATCACCAGACAGCTTGACCATGTGCATCACTCCATCCATCATGGCAGCAATACCGATACCAACCAATAACAGATAGCCTGAGCTTACCCTGCGTGCCAGCCAAATAATCAATAGCAATACGGCTATCGCACCAGACAATCCTGACATCAGCAAAGTACCTGCGCCAGCGGTAATTCCTAAACTTGGTAGCAATAAAAACCCTAAAATAACCCCAAGCGCTGCCCCCGAGCTGACCCCCAATACTTCTGGACTTGCCATCGGATTACGCGTGAGTGTTTGTAATAACACACCTGCCACAGCTAGCATCAGACCCGTTGCCGCCGCACTCAAGCTGCGTGGTAGTCGATACTGCTCGGTGATTGCCCAGTCCGTACTCACACCCCAGCCGTTGACATCCTGCACAAAAAGGCAAGCCAGTACGATCATCACGACCACGCCAAGACCCCAGCGCCAATATGCGACAGGCATGTTCTTACCCGTCAGCGTTGGAATCACTGTCTCTATACGCTCACGTCGCTGACGTAAAATCAGCCAAATAATAAGTGGCGCCCCAAGAATACCAGTCATCGCCCCTGCAGGAATTTGCATACTCAGTATCGGCTCAAGTAATAACGCCACGTTGCTGGTTAGCCATAACAGCAGGGCACCTAGGCCAAAAGCAGCGACCAAACGCTTGCTGATTGAAGAGACACCAAGGGCATTGACTAAGCTTGCAGCACCAAGACCAATAAAGCCTATCAGACCGACTTCACTGACCACCAAAGCCGTCACGATAGCCACGATAAGTACCACGGTGGCACGTATACCGTTAATCGGTACACCCAAACGCTTGGCTTGCATGTCATCCAAACTCATCAAGGTCAATGGCTTCAATAAAGGCAAGCACACAACCGTCATCGCGATCGTGGTAAGCGCAAGCATCACACTGGTAGACCAGCTGTTTTGCGCCAAAAAACCTGCGGCCCACGACAACATCCCGTTACTACGTTCAGCAAAAAATAATACCAATACGTTGGCGACGGCAGCGAGCAAAATATTTACCACCAAGCCTGCCAATATTAAAATCAACGGGTTAAATCGACTGGGTGCCGATAAAGCAAAAACCAACCCCATACTGATAATTGCCCCGACAAAGGCGACATAAACACCACCATAAATCGCCAAGCTTGGCAAAAATAGCGACACGATCAGCATCGCCAATTGTGCTCCTACGCCGACACCCAAGGTGGTGTCTGAAGCGAGCGGGTTTTTGACCAGTTGCTGTAGCAAGATACTGACCACCCCAAGCAGCCCTCCTGCCAGCAGCGCCACGATACTGGTCGCCACTAGATGTAGCTGTGTTGCCATACTGGCGATATCCAACTGCGAGCTTGGAAGGAATAACTCGCTTATTGGGCGCGTCCACTCCTGAGCGATCAATGCCCAACTGCTCCATAATGACAACAGGATGAGGGTGATAACCATAGCCCACAGTCGCCAAGAATTAATGAACGAGGAGACGTTTTGTGGTTGCGGCGGAGTTGGCGGGGGGCCGGATGATTGTTGTCTTGTTTTTGGGGACTGCTTTGATAATTCAACCGACTGAGAAGTGGAAAGTGACGTCATAGGATTGGCAATATTATTAGTATTATTGGCATTAAGGTGTTGAGGGTGATTGTCAATGTGGGTGTTCATGACGCAGCTCCGCCTTTTAATTCAACAGTGGATAAGTTATGTGCCAACCCTACCAATGATGACATGCCGCCATAAATCCATACGGGTGGCAGCTCGCCCATACAACGCTGATTCCCATAGCTTAAGCGTTGCCACACCAAACTGTCTTTAATCTCAGCCCTAGTGATTGGACTAAGGGGATCTATAATTAATAAGCAAACATCTTCATCTAACTGCGCCAAATCGCCCATTCGTATCGGAACGAAGCCATAACTATTGCCTAGGCCCAGTACCACAAGCTCTTTTTGCATCTGTGAAAGCGCGGGCTGGAACAAACTATTAGCAACATACATACGCATATTATTAGCATCCGCAAACTGTACGACGGCGAATTTCTTGATGTTTGGATAGCGCTGTTGCAGGCGCGCACCAGCAAGATTGATATCTTTATGGCTTTTGATAACATAGTCTTCAGCCAGTTTAGGCTCATCGATCAGCTTGCCCAGCTGGCGAGTTGGCTCAGTATAATCCGCCCAAGTCGCACTCTCCCCTTTAGCGGCAAACATAATCGACTCTGCGGGGACGTCACCATAAAGACTGCGAGCATGCTCATAAAAAAAGTTATCCACGACCATATCCACTGGCAGCTGAGCGATTAATTCGGCATTGGGCTGATAACGGATACCGACATCAACCGTCGAAGTTGGCAGTTTAGGCGTGCCGACCCATCTGTCCCACACTCTGATGTCGCCTGTCGCAATCGGAGGATAGCCCATGGCCGTCAACGTCGCCGCATTGCCCCAGTCAGGAGAAGCAATATTAATTTTAACGTTATCAGACTGATCTACCCAAGCATATTTTTGCCCCGCTGTTGGTTGCTGACACGCAGTAAGTGCAGTGGTGAATACCAATGCCGTGATGACAGACCACCCCTTTCGCGTAAGCAGCGCAAAGTTGAAACAATCAGATATTAAAGGTTTGATTATCAGACGGGAGAATTTGTATTTGTACAGAACAGAAAACATAACGGTCTATCTTTTTAGGCGAGTAAGAAGAATCAATGAATAAAAAAAGAAGATAAATCAGACATCAAGCGATGGCGACAGGTTGTCCCGTTATAGGGTGACGGAGCAGCTGCATATCCACATTAAAGATACTGCGCAGTATGTCGGGCTGCATGGTGCTTTTGATAGTGCCATTGTGACAAACTCGGCCGTTTTTTAGGGCGATAATTCGATCCGCATATTGCGCGGCCAGATTAATATCATGCACAATAATAATCACACTTAAGCCCTGCTCATCGACCAAACGACGAATAAGCTGAATCACTTCTAATTGATAATGCATATCCAGTGCTGCTAATGGTTCATCGAGCAATAGATAACGGGTGTCTTGCGCCAGACACATGGCAAGCCAAACTCGTGCTCGCTCACCGCCTGAAAGCGTGGTAGTCGTACGGTCAGCGAACGCCTCTACTTGAGTAGTACGCATCGCTTGTGCAACTTTATCCTTGTCAATTTGGTTGGGCTTTTGTAGCCATTTTTGGTGTGGATATCGTCCTAGCATGACCAGCTCGCGCACCGTAAATCCAGCCGCATCCGGCAATTGCTGCGGTAGATAGGCCATTTGCTTAGCCAGCTCCTTACTGCTGTAGTCGCTAATGTGGCGCTCATCTAAGCGGATACTGCCACCATTACTTGTCATCTCACCTGCCAACGCTTTAATCAAAGTGGATTTGCCTGAGCCATTGTGTCCCACTAAGGCGACCAGCTCATTGGTATCCATCTCACAGCTCACATTGTCTAGTAACGTGTTGCCTTGGCGGCTGATGGTCAGTTGATCTGCACATAACATATAGATACCCGTCGTTCATTAAAGTCGTGATATTTGTCTAAAAAAGCCAATAAAAATTGATTTTACTCGTAAACGATAATAAAAACAATTATCATTAACTTAATATATTTTTATCTTCCCCTACTATTGTTCGTGAGTATATAAATGACCTATTCTACCACCTCTGCTAACCATACTTCTTGTGCCCAAGCAAACGCCTATACCCCCTTAAACTTTCCTGAACTTGTCAGCGCCATCATTCATATCAATGAAGAGCATTACGATGAATTGCTCGGGTTTTTGACCGCTTTTACTTCTCTGTCATCAGAAGACATGAATGAGGCAAACGTACAGCTGGTTGATATCTATGCCGAGGCAATCGCTTTACAAATACAATATAAAGGCACAAAAAAAACGTCTGCTCAGGCACACAACCCGACATTTTTCATAGCCTTTACAGCGCCCATCACCCAGTTTAGTGACTTAAATACGCAATATATTTTGCTCAAACAACAAGCGGATAAAAAACTCGGCAAAAAAACCATCAAACTGACCAAACAGACTTTTTTAGTACAGGACCGCTATAAGGTCAGTCAAAATATGCTGCGACTTGAATTGACGGGGTCTACGTTGGATGTCTCCAATAAAAACTCTGTCCCCGTTGATGAAGCAGGTTATGCGTACTTGTTTGATTTGGCGCATAATGCCAGCGCTTCACAAAACGTGGGCGATAAGGCCTCGCCTACGCGTGCTCATTGCTATTACACATTAAGAAAAGCATGGCAGACGTCAGATGGCGTACGCGCATGGGTTGATGTTTTTTTGCATGGGGATACGCCCGGTGGTCATTGGGCAAGCTCATTACAAATAGGCGATACCGTCATGAGTAAACGTGAGTTCCCTGAAAAAACGGCCCATTTGCAGGATGGACAAGCATTACTGATTGCTGATGAAACCTCGATGCCCACCGTGGCACGCTTACTGGAGCTTTGGGACAATCCGATACCGCCTTTGGTGCTTTGTGTCACCCAAGAGCTAGCCGATCAAGCGTACTTTGATGCAGTTAAAATAGGCACTGATAAAAAAAACGGTGACAAGACAAGACAAAGTACTGAGTGTCAAACAGACAACAACTTTATGCTGTTGCCTTTGGTGGCAGGTAAGATCCATTCAGGAAAAGAGTTGGCTGTCTTAATTGATCAGACATTGGCCAACTATCTGACTAACCACCCTCTACAAATTGAGAAGGTTTGGGGCGCTTTAGAGGCGGGTACAGCAAAAGCACTTCGAGGGCTGATTCAACAAAGGCTAGGATTAGAGCGTAGTGATTCCGTTATTAAGGTATATTGGCGCAAAGACTGAGGCTACTTATGAGCCTGTCTGATATCCTGCTTACACACAACTGACTTCCAAGGTTTGACTAAGTGACGCAAGGTTATAGTTTGCAAACTCACCATACAAATTGACCACATCGCCCATAATCAGCAGTGCTGGTGTGGGCAGGCTGGCGGATGCTTGCTGCTCGGCGATATCCTTTAACGTGCCGATGAGTACTTGCTGCGTGGGTAGGCTTGCGTGACTGATGATCGCAAACGGCGTCGCACCGTCTCGCCCTGCCTCTATCAACCCTTTTGTCATCTCATCCAAACGATGCAATCCCATATAAAAAACGACCGTCTGAGTACTGTCCAGTAATTCACTATAGTTCTCATTGGGTGCGCCCAGTTTTTTACAAGCTGTGACAAACTGCACCGATTGGGCGTGATCGCGGTGTGTCAATGGGATACCCGCGCGACTCGCCGCGGCACTGGCTGCAGTGATACCAGGAATAGATTCAAAAAAAATACCATACCGTACTACCTCTTGGATCTCTTCACCGCCCCGTCCAAAAATAAAAGGATCACCGCCTTTTAGTCTAACCACTGTTTTATTAGCAAGGGCGTGCTTGACGAGCAGCTCATTGATTCCCTCTTGTGGTAGCGCATGATTGGCACGACGTTTACCGACGAATATCTTTTCGGCAGTCAGCGCACACATGTCCAAAATATCTTCAGAGACCAAACTGTCGTACAGCACCACATCTGCGCGCTGCATCACCCTCAGCGCTTTTAGCGTCAACAATTCAGGGTCACCAGATCCTGCGCCTACCAGATAGACCGCGCCTTGTTTCTGACTCAATTGGGTGTCTTGCACCCCACTCTCCATGCGACTTTGACTCGTTAAACCGTAGGGTGCGCTGTTTGCAATAAAGGCAGGTGAATTGGGCATGATGGTCGCTCCTGATGACAGTATAAGTACAGTAAAGTAGCGTACTAAAAATAAGGCGATTTAGTAAACTTCTACTCAGGCTCAGCCAATTTTTAGTCGCACATTATCCGTTGCAAGCGACATGCCACCAAGCCATTAAGCTGACTCTAATTGAGTATATTTTGTGATTAAGTCATTAATCTGACCGACACAAGAGCCACAATTGGTACCCGCTCGGCACTGCTCTCCAACAGCTGCCGCACTGGTACAGCCCTGCTTAGTGATCGCCTCAATAATACGGTTTTCGCCAACGGACATGCACGAACAGACGAGTGGCCCAGGATCGACATAGCCACTGGCAGGACGGCCAGCCAATAACCATTTATAACGCTGATTGACAGGCATTTGATTGGCATCGGCAAAGCAGCTATCGAGCCATTGGATACTGGGTAAGGCCTTGGGCGTTGGTGCAAGATAAACGGCCATGATGAGTTTCTCATTAGCCCCCTCACCCTCTATTGCGCTATTGTCTGTATGATCAGTGCTGGCTGACGCGCTGCTGTTTACCGCTGCACGAATGGATTGGGTCATAATGAAGCGCAATTGATCACGCTGTTTATTAATGGTGAACGCCGTACTGGTCGTGTGCGTTTGTGATGCTAACTGCCCTGAAGACTGTATCGCTTCTGCAAGCTGCTGCCAAAAGTCAGAGGTATTTAAAGTATGACTCACACTGATATTTGGGCTGGCAAAATTAATCAGTACGCTATTCATTTGCCGGCTTAAGTTCCAAGTAAGGGCGGGCAATTGGTTTGCCAAAGCAGCATTTGTTCCTGTGTGACTCTTTTTTTCGAATACATCTTCTAGCACCCTCTTTTTCTCAAAATTGTCCAAGATCGTACGCAATTGCACTATAACGGTGTCTTGCCAGTCAGGATGCACCAAAATCTTACCAAACGTGTGCATGGGCACGGCGGTAAGACGGATGGCTGAATTTTTAAGCTCGGGCTGTCCTGAGTGCGGATCAACGACCGTTGGAATAAGCGTACCCGTACGGGCAAAGCTGGCAAAAGCATTGCTCCAGTGCATCGGCATAAATGCATCACCAACTCGCATCACATCGCTCATTGCCACTTGTACCAGCACCTGACTTGCCTCTTGCTCAGCTATCACACCTTCTTCATACTGACGATGCAGTTGTACAAAATCATCAGTTTCCACACCAAGCTGCGCGGCATCATCAGGATGTAGCGTCAGCACTGGCTTGGATTGGTGTTGATTTAACTGCGGGGCGAGGCCCGTTCTAGTCATGGTATGCCATTGATCGCGTAATCTACCTGTGATGAGACGCAAATCAAGGGTTGGCGCATTCAGTCTTGATGATATGTGGTTATATCGCCGTTTGTGTCTTTGCTTGTGTCGGTGCCGATTGGGCACACTGGCATTATCAGCAGGCGTAATGGCTATCAGCTGTGCTTTGATGCAAGAGGCCGTCTGAATAGTCGTATCACCTAATAAATCATCTGATCGCTCATCTGCTACCTCAGTCATTGAAATACGCGAGCCGCCCCACTGAAATGGCCGCATCATGTCGTAGTCTTCATTGCTAAGCGCGTTTGGCATGCGCCGATGGTGGATAGAAAAGTGATTGCTATACGTTGCCTCTGCCATCAAAACAGACAGGTCTTTGGCAAGATTGAGATAACGCGGCTGGTTTTTGGTGGAGACAGTTTGATTTTTATCATTGCCATAGGCTGTCAATGCCACGTGCTCATTAAATATCTCGCTGGGGTGCTGATAATCAAACCCTGAAAAGCCCATACGCTTGGCGACTTGCGACAGTATCCACCAGTCAGGCTTTGCCATACCTGTCGCAGGCAGTAAAGATCGCTGACGCGAGATGCGCCGTTCAGAATTGGTCACCGTGCCTGATTTTTCGCTCCACCCTTGGGCAGGCAGGACAATATCAGCACATTTTACCGTATCACTGTCTACTGAGCAGTCCGACACGATTACCAAGTCGCATTCAGCAAGCGCTTGGCGAAATCTGTCCGCCTCTGGCAAACTCACCACAGGATTGGTTGCCATAATCCAAATGGCCTTGATGCGCCCATCCAAAATTGCATCGGCAGCATCGCAAGCTTTGACACCAACATTTGCAGCGATAGACTGAGGGGACGCCCAAAAATCCACCACCAGCTGACGATGCTCCCTATTGTCTAAGTCCAAATGGGCCGCCAATAAATTGGCAAGCGCGCCAACTTCTCGCCCACCCATCGCATTGGGCTGACCAGTCAATGAAAATGGGCTCGCCCCTACTTGACCCACGCGCCCCGTAAATAGGTGGGTGTTGATAATGGTATTGACCTTGTCTGTGCCACTTTTGGATTGATTCACCCCCATACTAAATGCAGTCACGGTCTTGTCATTGGCAGCAATCCACTCATAAAACTGACGGACACTATCGGGTGACACTTGACAGGCGCTCGCCACCTTGTCAATCGTCCACATTTTGGCTGCATACAAAGCCTCATCAACACCCACACATTGCCTAGTATATTGCTTGTCTTGGCAACCGTGCTGCTCAAGATAACGCAATAAACCATTATATAAATGCGTGTCAGTACCAGCCGCAATGGGCAAATGCAAATCGGCAAACTCACAAGCGTCCGTACGCCGCGGATCAATCACGATCAGTTTTTTATTTGGGTTCAATTTTTTGGCCGTCAAGAAACGCCCAAACAGGATGGGGTGACACCATGCCATGTTTGAGCCAACCAGTACCAATAAGTCACAGGTTTCAAAATCCTCATAATTACCCGGCACCAGATCTGCACCAAACGCGCGCTTATGTCCCGCTACCGCTGATGACATACACAGCCGAGAATTGGAGTCGATATTATTGTTACCGATAAAGCCTTTGATGAATTTATTGGCAACATAATAGTCTTCAGTCAATAGCTGGCCTGAGACATAAAACATAATACTGTCGCGCCCATACTTATCGATCGTATCATTTAAACGCTTAGCAATATCCCCTAACACAGTGTCCCAATCGGTGTTCTCAATAAGTGGCTGCCTATCAGACGTTTTGATAGGATTCAAGTGAGAAGCGATATTCAATGGCAGAGGCTGCTGTTGCTGCATGGATGCCCGCTTGTTTTGATAGTAAGGCTGAATCAATCGGCGCTCGGTGCCAAGCGTCTGGACAAGCGCGCTGCCTTTTGAGCATAATTTGCCAAAGTTAGCAGGATGCTCGGGGTCTCCTTTGACACTGATTACTCCCCTATCATTAACACTCGCTAGGACACCGCAACCGACGCCGCAATAAGGACAAGTGGTACGTATCATTTTGCTCGCGCCATCAGCTGGGGTCAGCGATGATGCTTCATGGACATCTTCAGCAGTGCTGATGGTATGAGTCGCTATCGTCTGGCTCATCGCTGTTTTAGCGGGGTGAGCCAAATGACTTGACGCAGCCGTTTGCTTGGTATGACTGGCATCTGTGATTGTATTGGTCGCTGAGATTTTATGAATAGCCATGTCACTCATGACGCCTCCTCCACTAATTCAGTCATGTCTACGTCGTCACTTGTGCTATCAGTGCTGACATTGCTCATAGCCAGTACGTCTAAATCACAATAAGCGCTACCAAAGATTAAATGATCTTTTATGCCCGATACATCGACGTTATCCGTAATAAGCTGACTGTAGAAACTGCCATCATTGACATCACCATAGAGTACGGCGCCAACGAGCCGATTATTTTTCAGGTAGAGACAGTGATAATGGTTTAAGGTAGGCTGGCGATAGACGAGAGTTTCAATGGTCTCAGCGTCGCCATTGTCGAAGGCAATTTGACCGGCCGAATAGGCTGCCACGCCAGATACTTTTAATTTTAATGACAAGGGTTTGCTGACGAAGGGTTTCCAGTGCTTTTGTAAGGATTTGGTATTATCTGCTGCTATGACGGGGCTTGATATTACCGCTTCTTTTAAGACCGTGACGAGCGTATCAACTTGCTGATTTACTGGGGCGATCATGCCGAACAGCTCCCCATCTAGCTCGACACACTCGCCAATCGCATACACATGAGGACAGCTGGTGTGCATGCAGTTATCAACGACAATACCGCGATTGACATCAAGCCCGCTGTCTTTGGCCAAGGAGGTATTGGGTATCACGCCCACTGCCATCACGATAAAATCAGCCGGTAAGGTACGGCCAGACTCTAAGACCAACCCGCACACCTCGTCTCTATCATTGATGGCGATGGCTTCTGTCTTTGCAGATACCTCAAGACCAACACCGCGGCGGCTTAACTCAGCTTGTAAAAGCTGGGCGGCTGGCAAATCCAGCTGGCGATTGAGCACATAGTCATCCACGTGAATGACGGTCATGCTTGCCCCTTGCATGGACATTGCACAGGCGGCTTCTAACCCAAGTACGCCGCCGCCAATCACCAGTCCTGTTTTGCCTTGACGAGCATACTCAGTCAAAGCTGTGACATCAGCCACGTCTCGAAACACATGAACGCCTTTTGCCGTATGATTGGGAAACGGTATCACTCGAGCCGTTGAACCAGTGGCAATGACCAGTTTGGCATAACGGAGCACTTGTCCATTGCCAAGCTCAATACACTGCTGCTCAGTATCAATCGTATCGACACTCAACCCAGCCAAGACAGTGATACCCAGCGCCTCGTAATCCGCTTTATCGTATAAATAGGTGTCCTCAAACGCCGCATCTCCTGAGAGTACAGGCGACAGCATAATGCGGTTGTAGCCCACCTGTGGCTCTTTACCAATCAGAGTAATGGGTAGTGGTCTATCAGGGCTTTTTAAATGCAGGGTGTCTAAGCGCTCATTTTTCGCTTGTATACTTTGCTGCTGTGCCCGTGCAAGCTCAATGGCGAAACGGCTACCTGCCATACCCGCACCGATGATGATAACACCCTCGCTACCCATTTTATCGTGGCAACAGTTGGTTTTGTGAGCATCAGCGCTATATTTATCATTACCATATTTATCATTACTACATTCACAAGTATGGTCGGTCGCAACTTGATGGATAGGTATGTCAGGGGAATCTGTATCAATCGCAGATTTGGCGGCATTTTTTGATGTATGGAGCAACATAAAACGAAGTTCCTTAGCAGCATAGTGCAGCGTTAAACAAGTGATGACATGTCTTTGAAAATGGGCAACCTATGACAGATGTACCCATAGCAACAAGACAATGATGGCAGTCTGTACGAAGCAAATGCCATGCCACACCAGTAAAGGATTGCGTTTAATAAGCGGCTCAGGGTCGCGGCTGCGTGCGCGGTTATCAGGGTTGAAATCTTGTAAAAACTCACCAATGGCTTGATAACGAACATTGGTATTGGGATGTAGCGCCCGTATAAGCGCTTGTTGGCTAACAGGCGGTATGTTTTGCTGTCGCAGTGGCTGCGTTGGCATGACTAAGGTCTGCTTCGGATTCATCAACTCTTGCGAACCAAACGGCAATTGCCCTGTCAATAGCTCATAACCAATCACAGCGATTGAGAACAGATCAGAGTGCACCCCTTTTGGTGCATCACTGTAGTACTCTGGTGCAGCGTAGTGCAGATCGCCCTTGGGAGGACGTGTACTGTCTTTTAAGATTGATGAGCTGGCAGAGCCAAAGTCAATCAGTTTCACCGCGCCTGATTTGGTCAACAGCACGTTTTCGGGCTTGATATCTTGGTGCAAGAGATAATTGCGGTGCATCACTCGCGCCGCCATACCTATTTTGGTCAGCAAATCATAGGTCTGCCAAACATCGCATGGGGCATTTCGTTCAATGAAGTCACGTAAACTCTCGCCTTCGATATACTCAGTTAGGTGATATAGATAGGTGGTGCTGGCGGGTACTGGATAGTAACGCAGTAGTCCTGAGACGTTCAGCCCAGAACCCATTCCATGAGCGTGGGCTTTGTTTGAATCCATCGCTTGCAAGCGATTGGGGTCAGCTTGATTATAAGCAGATTCGCCCGCGCGCCGGTGCTTGGACAAGCTCAGGCCAATTTTGCGCTCTTGTAAAAAATCCCGCAAATAATGACCATCCGCTATGGTATCAAGGCTCGGCGACTTCAGCACAAAGTCATTACAGTCTTTATCTTGTACCCAATACACGTGACTGCGGGCAGTGCGCGCAATGATGCTCAGCACGGTAAAACCATCAATGCTATCCCCTATTTCTAAAGCTGGCGGCAGCTGATAGCGAGGAGTATCGTGGGTCGCGCTGGTATTATGCTCAAGATGAGCGCCATCACACTCAAAACGAGCGCCAGAATTCTCTGTTAAATTGGATGGTTTTGGCATCGCATTCATACTTAGCATAATCATACTTAGGTTGTCATGACTGCCTTCTGTAAAGGCGTGCTCACACAAAGTCTGACTGGCATGAAATCCTGCTGGCAAGCTGTGCGTGGCCGACAGCGCCTGACACATGTTTGTCGCCGCCGTACTCAGCTCAAACGCTAACTCAACCTCATCGATGTGCTCATAAATTCCATCCGTCATTATTGCCAAGCACTCGTTTTGATGCAGCGTAAACACCGATTGTTGCAAGTCCAACTGACTGTCTGCGCCGATAGCCGCCGACAGCGCCCCTTTTTCTTCCCCCCGATGAATGCGGTGGTCTTCACTAAGAACCGTCAGACCGTCTAACCCAACACGGTAAATACGAGAATCGCCTGTATGAAACAGATGGATACGATCACCAATGCATAATAACCCTGACAGCGTAGACAACAAAGGCGGCACCCGCTGGTACGCTTGTGGAAAATACAACATATCATTGGCTTTATTTACCGCCGTCCTAATGATGCTCGCAATGTAATCATCATCCAAAGGCGTGATTTGAGGTGGATCTCGTGACGGCTGTTGTACGTGCGGCAACTTTGATAGTGCTAACGTTATTTTTTCCGCGACCGTATTGACGACCAGCTGGCTTGCCTGTTTGGGAAACTGGCAAGCACTGACCCCATCTGCCATCAGCACCAACAGTGGCGCTGGAGGCATTGCTATACTTTTAACTGATTCGCCTTTGTTTAAGTCGTCCGATTTGGTCGATGTTGAAGCCAAAAAATGATACGGCAGGCAGGTCGTGATCAGTAGACTGTCTTGGTTTTCGGCTTTACGACCTTTCATCGTAAAAAAGTCAAGCCACCACAACGCAGAGTCTGCGCTGTGGTGACTGGATTCACTAGCCCTACTCATCGCCACACTTGCATCACTACTTGCCTGATCGACACTCATATGAGCACCTTGTGGACTGTTTTTTTGTGTGCCTTTTTGAATGGTATTCAAAATCATCTTTATTATTTTTCTCGTGCTAGCTATGACTGACTTGGATCTCAGCAAACGACCCATCTGGCATCTCTTCAATAATGACCCCTTCAGGTTCTTTGAGTAAAAACAGCGCAAAGAAACCCACCACTGCCGTCGCAGCGATGACGAAGAAAAACACTTGATAAGAGACCAGACTCAGTACCGTAAGATAGACCACCGAACCAACGTTGCCGTACGCACCCGTCATACCAGCGAACTGCCCCGTCATACTACGCTTGATCAATGGAATCACCGCAAAGACCGCCCCTTCTCCTGCCTGCACAAAAAACGAGCAAAACATGGTGATTAACAACGCGAGCGCAAGTGGCCATGTTGAATCAAGAATGCCCATTAACAAATACCCAACAGCCAAACCTGCTGTCAAAATCAGCAAGGTGATTTTTCGACCAAACTTATCACTGAGCCAACCCCCACCAGGACGTGACATCAGATTCATAAAAGCATAACTCGACGCCAACACGCCCGCCATAACGATCGAGAGATTAAAGGTCTCTTGATAAAACAATGGCAACATCGATACGACAGCAAGCTCTGAACCAAAAGTTGCAAAGTACAGAATATTTAAAATACCGACCTGCTTAAAGTCATACCGATGCGCGTCAGGCACAGGCGTGGTAAAGACCTCTTTATTAAAGCGATAACTGCTGATGAACTCGTAGATATACAGGACAGCAAGACCAATATAAATCAGCGTGACACTAGACTGGCTGAGCAGGCTCACGCCCGCAGGTGATAGCTTCCATGCCAACAAAGCTAGTGCCAAATACATGGGTAATTTAAACACCATCATCAGCCAAAAGTCGCCCGATGAGGTCACCATCATAGCGCCCGACTTTTTGGGTTTAAAGTAAGTCGCACCCTTAGGCGTGTTTCGCGCCATCTTATAAAAAATCACACTATAAAGCGCCATCACCACACCTGACACGGCGGTGGCATAACGCCAGCCTTCATCGCCCCCAAAGATCGCTGCCGCTATAATCGCCACGGTGGGTAGTAGTAATGCCGCTGCGGCTGAACCAAAATTGCCCCAACCCCCATAAATCCCTTCCGCCGTGCCCAGCTCATTGGTTGGGAACCAATCACTCATCAAACGAATACCAACCACAAAACCTGCGCCAACAAACCCCAATAAAAAACGGGACAACGCCAAGGTGTTGTAATCTTGCGCGAACGCAAACGTAAAGCAAGGAATCGCACCGATAGCCAAAATCGCCGTATAGACAAGACGCGGGCCGAAACGATCGGTCAACATACCGATAATGACACGGGCTGGGATGGTCAACGCCACGTTCAATATCAGAAGCGTTTTGACTTGGTCTTTTGTGAGACTCAATGTCTCACCAATCGCGGATAAAAACGGAGCGTGGTTAAACCACACAAAAAAGGTCAGAAAAAACGCCATCCAACCTAAGTGAAGAATTTTATTTTTACCTGAAAAAGATAAGACGTTTAGCTTGTCTGGGGTAGAGGCAACAGGGGTCGATGATGACGATGACATAGGCAGCGGCTTCCTTAAATGGTTAACTTCTCGGTTATTGCAAAGCGTCAAATGTTCAAAAAAAATCCATTAAGACAGTTAAGGCGGTGCAATGGCTATGCCAGTTGTGGTAATAAATTGCGTTTTTAAAATGAGCAAGGGTTTTAAGGCAGAGCTACAACGCCTGCTTGCTAAGCTTTTACGACGCTTTTACCACGGCACTAAAACTTTATGACCCTTTTTATAAGAACCAAAAAAAGAGGAGAAAAACAAAAGCAGTGTTTTGACCTACCCACAACGAGAGAACCCAAATTGGGGCAACGTAATCTCTATGTTGGTGCATTTGTATCTTATGGAGGCATTGATAGAAAACTTATAATCGACATTATGATCAGCAACACAGACAGAGGCATCTTTTTTTCTTTTGCCTCTGTTAAATTTCTCAGAAACCTTAATAAGCATACTGTTTGCCCTTGTCTTTTACTCAACCGCTTATAACGGCGTGCCTCAAGAAATACACAAGAATAAAGTTGCTTGGCACAATTATTGAATGCTCTGTATGAGTAGGCATCTAAATGTCATTTATCAGCTATATAGAGGACAGACGCATGAGTAGCACTACAATAGGCACAAAAAACACAAACACAGAAAGTAAAGGCAACTTAGTCGTGATTGGCAACGGCATGGTCGGTCATCATTTTGTTGAGAGAGCCATTGAGCAAGGCTTGCATGAACAATTTGAGATTCATGTATTTGCAGAAGAGGACCGCCCTGCTTATGACCGTGTGTATTTGTCCAGTTATTTTGAGCACAAAGATGCCAGCAAGCTGAACCTAGTCGATTTAACTACTTATGAGTCTTCAAAAATACAGTTGCATTTAAACCAGCGAGTTGTGGAGATCGACTCGATCAATCAATCTATAACCACGCAAGCTGGCGAGAAAATTGAGTACAGTGAGCTGGTACTAGCAACAGGATCGTATCCTTTTGTACCACCGATTCCCGGTCGTGAGCATCCGCACTGTCATGTGTATCGTACAATTGCAGATTTGGACGAGATTTTGGCCATTGCTGAATTACCCAAAGTCAAAAAAGGCGTGGTGGTTGGTGGCGGACTACTCGGACTAGAAGCGGCAAAAGCGCTGGTTACCCTTGGCCTTGATACGTATGTGGTCGAGTTTGCCCCGCAGTTGATGGGGGTTCAGCTTGATGCGGCAGGTGGCGAGATTTTAAAGCGTAAAATCGAGGCGCTGGGCGTCACAGTCCTAACAGGCAAAAACACCCAAGAGATTCTCTCTACTGCTAGTAGCGTGGACAATAATGACAGCTACCTAACCATGCAATTTACCGATGGCAGCTCATTAGATACCGATATGATTGTGTTTAGTGCGGGTATCAGGCCGCAAGATGGCATAATAAAAAACAACCCTGAATGCAGGATTGCCCTGGGGGCACGAGGTGGCATTTTGATCGATGAGCAATGTCGCACCAATGCCGAGCATGTCTATGCCATTGGCGAATGCGCGGTGTGGAACAATCAAGTCTTTGGCTTGGTCGCACCCGGTTATAGCATGGCGAGCATTTGTGCTGCCCAAATTGCCGGCAATCAGGAACAAAGATTTACGGGCGCTGATATGAGCACCAAATTAAAACTGATGGGCGTTGATGTCGGTAGTATTGGCGACGCGCATGGTGCTGCTGACAACAGTCTAAGCTACCTGTACCAAAACCCTGCCGAAGGTATTTATAAGAAGCTTGTCACCACAGCGGACAATAAACGCTTACTTGGTGCCGTGTTGGTCGGTGATACCGAAGATTATAATAACTTGCTGCAGTTGTATCTCAATGACATTGATCTGCCAGCGCATCCCGAAAGCCTGATACTACCCAACGTCGAAAAACCTATGATGGGTATCGATAATTTGCCCGATACCGCCACGATTTGCTCTTGTTACAACGTATCGAAGGGGGCGATTTGCTCCGCAGTCGCAAACGGCGCGTACTCAATTTCTGACATAAAAACCGTAACGAGTGCCGGCACAGGCTGCGGCGGTTGTGCGCCAATGGTAAAAGACACCGTGAGTTACCAGCTAAAAACGCTTGGTTTTGAGGTCAATAACGACTTATGCGAGCACTTTGCTTATTCTCGTCAAGACTTGTACAGCTTGATTCGCGTGCACGGCATCAGAACCTTTGATGAGCTGCTGACCGAGCATGGTCGCGGTCATGGTTGTGAGATTTGCAAACCGACCGTTGCCTCTATTTTGGCGTCGTGCTGGAATGACTATGTGCTTAAGCCTGAACTGACCCCGCTACAGGACAGCAACGATTACTATTTAGGAAACATCCAAAAAGATGGCACTTACTCAGTCGTGCCGCGCGTACCGGGTGGTGAGATCACAGCGGACAAGCTCATTGTGCTGGGGCAAGTCGCAAAAGAGTTTAATCTATACACCAAAATCACAGGCGGACAACGTGTGGACTTATTTGGTGCACGTATGGAGCAACTGCCTGATATCTGGACACAATTGGTGCAGGCAGGCTTTGAGACCGGTCATGCCTATGGTAAATCGCTACGCACCGTGAAGTCTTGCATCGGTAACAACTGGTGCCGGTATGGCGTCGATGACAGCATTGGTCTGGCGTTAAGATTAGAGGATCGCTATAAAGGCGTGCGTTCACCGCACAAGATTAAGATGGGTGTGTCAGGTTGTATGAGAGAGTGTGCTGAAGCGCAAAGCAAAGACTTTGGCATGATTGCGACCGAAAACGGCTGGAACTTATTCGTCTGCGGTAATGGCGGTATCACGCCGCGCCACGCCGAGCTGTTCGCAACCGACCTCGATACCGAAACCCTAGTCAGATACATCGACCGCATCATTATGTTTTACATCAAAACAGCCGACAAGCTCCAGCGCACTTCAAAATGGCGCGAAAGTCTAGACGGCGGGCTTGAGTACTTACAAGCGGTTATTATTGAGGACAGCTTAGGGATTGCCGAGGAGCTTGAAGCACAGATGGCGCTGCTCATCGAAAATTACGTCTGTGAGTGGGCTGAGACGATTAACGATACCGAAAAGCTCAAACGCTTCCGTCACTTTGTGAACAGTGAGCAAGGCGACGACAACGTCGTGTTTGTGACGGAACGCGATCAAATCCGCCCCGCCACGGATGCTGAAAAATCGGCCATTCAAGTGGTGGAATTGGCTTAGTTAGATACCAGCAGAACACTTTATTAACGCGACCATACTCAAGGATAACGCTCCATGAAACAGCACACTATTTGCCGCCTGAACGACATCATCCCTGACACAGGCGTTTGCGCACTGATAGAGGGCAAACAAATTGCCATCTTTCGCACCAAAAAAAACGACCTCTTCGCCCTTGATAATTATGATCCATTCAGTCAAGCCAACGTGCTGTCTCGCGGTTTGATTGGTGGCACAATGATTGTGAATGAGACGGGCACAGACGAAGAAGTGCTTTATGTCGCCTCGCCTATTTATAAACAGCGCTTTAACCTTGCCACAGGACAGTGCTTAGACGATGGAAATGTAACGCTGGCTGCTTATCACGTGGCGTTAAACAACGATACTGTCATGCTGCAAAGCTTTTAAAAAACTAGGGCGCGCCCTCATTGAAGACACGCCCTAGTTGTTTGAGATAAAGACTTTATTGATGTAAAAATCTCTTACACTGCTTTAATTGGCTCATGACGTTTTACCCGACTAATCGTTAGTCCTGTAAAACCAAACAGTATCGTCAGTAGTAGCGACAGATAACAGAAGAACGCGTAAGGCAAATAGTCAAGCACAGGCACGCCTAACGCTTGGCTGATAAACACACCGCAGACACTCCAAGGCACGAGTGGATTGATGACTGTACCTGCATCCTCAATGGTACGAGACAGATTTTTGGGATGTAGATTTAAGCGCTCGAAGGTGGGACGAAAAGCAGTACCAGACAACAAGATACTTAAATACTGCTCGCCAATCAGCACGTTGATACTGAGTGCTGACATGGCAGCGGCAAATATGGCACGTCCTGACGTGGTTAATGTGTGTTTTATACCTGATAATAGGGCTGGCAAAATACCTAATGCGGTCAAAAGCCCACCCAGACTTAATGCCAGTATCACAATCGCTTGAGTAAAGAACATACTTTGTACACCGCCGCGCGACAGCATACCGCCAACTTCACCCAACTCTAACGACTCAGCAGGGGTATAACCTGCAAATAGATAGCCGCCCAATTGCCCAAAGCTTGGCGAGCTATGCAAGTAAGTAATGATAAGAGCGGCCGCGATGGTACAAATAATCGTGTAGATGGCATTGACGCGAAAAACCGCTAACCCAACCAGTACCACAAAGGGCAACACCGCATATCCATGCACCAAGCCACTTTCAATCAGCTGGCCTTGCAATACGGTCACTTGACTGAGATCAGAACCTGCTGTCTGCCCTGAGAAAAACCAAAAAATAACAACTGTCAGTATCCACGCTGGTACGGTGGTGTACATCATATTACGAATATGCTCAAACAAATCGATGCCCACCACAGAGGAGGCTATCGTACAAGTATCAGATAATGGCGACATCTTGTCCCCAAAAAACGCACCTGAGACTACTGCACCAGCTGCAATCGCTACATTGGCATCAAAGGCGTTACTCATACCAATAAAAGCCACGCCTAACGTTGCCGCTGTCGTCAAACTACTGCCCAACGCAATACCGATAATAGACGTTAATACAAAAGCGGAAATATAATAGTACTCAGGGGATATCAACTGAAAGCCGAAATACATCAGCGTTGGAATGGCACCTGACATCATCAAGGCGGCGACCATCAGACCGATGAAGAAGAATAAATATATCGCACCAATACCCCGCATAACCCCTGATGCCATTTGCATTTGCATTTCATCAAAGCTCAAGCCTTTAAACAGACCAATAGCCAGTAGAACGCAGATAGCGAGTATGAGCGATAAATGAGGCACCCAGCCAAAACCAATCATGGTAACGCCCATAATGGCAATGACAATGGCAGAAATCATAAATGCCAGTTGAGGTGAAATTTGGGTTAATATTTTTGGAGGCATCACACATCCTTAGAGCGCCAGCGTAATCTGGCGTTAGATTGAATTTAAATATTGAATTTAAGTGGAGGCAAGTTTAATGAGTTTGTTTGGCGATTACCAATCGGATTATTGATCAAATAAGCCATCGGTCTTAGCCGCCATGACAAAGTCATTACGGTGCAAACCTTTAATACTGTGCGACCACCACGTTACGGTCGCTTTGCCCCACTCGACTAGGATGCCTGGGTGATGCCCTTCTGCTTCGGCTATTTCTGCCAGTTGATTGGCAAATGCCATCGCCTTAACGAAGTTTTTAAATTTATATTGTCGTTGTAACTGTTTGATGCCATCGACTTCAATCAATGACCAATCTGGTATTTGTTGTAACAGCACGCGTGCCTCAGTCTCATCGACTGTCGGTGCGCCAATACGGCACGCTTCGCAGCTGCCTTGTGATAACTCAGTCATCATAATATCCTTATTTTAACGATTGTTTTTTTAATACACATATACCTGTGTCGATGTCGGTTTACCCTTCTCTAAATATTTAACACGCCAAAACTATTTTTTAGGCCACTAACTGGTTTTAACTGAATATGTAGGCTGGAACAATCCGAGTGTGCGGGCTTGCTTGATTACACCCATGATGTCACTATCGACGATGTCAAATAGCGTATCTAAATCGTCAATGACGTAGTAAATTGGCTGAATTTGATCGATACGATACGGCGTACGTAATACATCCAATAAATCAAAGGCTCGATACTCTGGGCCGTTTTTTGGCTCATCACTCAGCGCGTAGATAGTCTCAGAAGGTGAGCTTAGAATGCCGCCGCCATAGATTCTACGATCTTCGCGGCTGCGCCCAACCAAACCAAACTCAATGGTAAACCAATAGAGCCGTGCCAAAAACCACCTTTCTTCTTTAGTCGCATTAAGACCAAGCTTGCCATAAGTTTCATTAAACGTTGCAAACGCAGGATGGGTCAGCAGCGGGCAATGTCCGACGATTTCATGAAAAATGTCAGGCTCTTCGATATAATCCATGTCTTCAAATCGACGGATAAAAGTCGCCACAGGAAATCGCTTATCAGCCAGCAGTTTAAAGAATTTGCCAAAGCTGATTAATGCAGGAACAGCCGCTGTCCTCCAGCCTGTGGTCGCTTGCAGTACTTCATCAATGTCACTTAGCTGCGGTATGTGCGTGGTGGGGAGATTTAACTTCGTTAAACCTTCTATGTAGGCTGAGCAAGCACGATTGGGGATTTGATCGGCTTGACGCGCAAGCAGTGCTTGCCACATGGCATTGTCATCATCACGGTAATGAATATAACCATGGCTATCTGGTTGATGTGAGACGTAAGGTGGCTTTTTATGAGTGGCGTCGTCATGAGCAGACGCGTCAGTGCCTATAGCATCGACTTTAGAGATGAGCGTGTCATTCACACTGACTGTGTTGTGAGCAGTGGTATGTTGTTGGCGTTCCATGCCTATACTCCTTTTATTGCGATCAATCTTTTACTTTACGATTAGTAAGTTTTTGATATGAGTAACGTTACGGCCAGCGCTCTATATATCACTCACTGACTTCAGTTACCTTATTGGTAAGTAAAAGGTTGATAGGGACAAGACAAACTCCTTTTGCCCTGCCCATTTATCATGTTTAAAAGATTTATTGAGTTAAAGCCTGACTGAAAACTACGGCGTTTCCGTTTCTTGTTGACCAACCGTGCCGCGGCGTACTTGATCGCGCTCGATGGATTCAAACAGCGCTTTGAAATTACCTTCACCAAAGCCTTCTTCGTAATCGCCTTTACGTTGGATAAATTCGAAAAACACGGGGCTGCCCAAGATGGTTTCAGAGAAAATCTGTAGCAATAGACGTGGTGTGCCGCTTTCAGTCGTACCATCTAGCAAGATACCGCGCGTTTGTAACTCAGAAACATTCTCGCCGTGGCCTGGTAGGCGCTCATCAAGCATCTGATAGTAACTCTCATTTGGCGCCGTCATCAGCGGAATACCAGCGGCTTTTAACTTATCGATACTAGCAAGCAAATCATCACAGGCTAAGGCAATATGCTGGATACCTTCACCATTGAAATGCATTAAATACTCTTCGATTTGGCCACCGCCCTGCTTTGACTCTTCGTTCAATGGTATACGGATTTTGCCATCAGGCGCGGTCATGGCTTTACTGGTCAGACCTGTGTATTCGCCTTTGATATCGAAATAGCGGATTTCACGGAAATTAAAAATACGCTCATAAAAGTTTGCCCAATAAGCCATGCGACCACGGTACACATTGTGGGTTAAATGATCGATAACCTTAAAGCCATGCCCAATCGGGTTTCTATCAATATCAGCAAAAAACTCAAAGTCGACGTCATAGATAGACTCACCATCTTTATAACGGTCAATTAAGTAGATCAGCGAGCCGCCGATGCCTTTGATAGCAGGTAGTCTCAGCTCCATCACGCCTGTTGGCACGTCTACTGGCTGAGCGCCCATCTCAATGGCACGCTCGTAGGCTTTTTGAGAATCTTGTACGCGAAACCCCATACTACAAGCACCCGCACCGTGCTCTTCAACGAAGTAGCTGGCTTGACTTTTTGGCTCACGGTTTAGGATAAGATTGATGTCACCTTGACGGTACAAAGCGACGTCTTTTGAACGATGGTTGGCCACATGCACAAAGCCAAGCTGTTTAAATAACGCGTCGACCGCGTCGGGTTTAGGGGAGGCGAATTCAACAAAATCAAACCCATTTAGGCCCATTGGGTTGTCAAATAAATCTGCCATTGTCATCATCCTTAATTTCAATTGGTGGTATAAAACACAGTAAAATAGTATAAAAAAGTACTTTCAATCAATAATTCTTATTGACGATGTATTTATATTAGATTAGCTTTATTTATAAGACTAATTGTTTTTTATGATTTATTTATCAGGTTTACTTATGAATATCAGCATTCGCCAATTAACCGCTTTTATCAACGTCGCTGACAACGGCAGTTTTACTCGTGCCAGCGATCAGATGCATTTGACCCAATCTGCCGTCAGTGGCTTGATTAAAGAGCTAGAATCCAGCCTCGGTATCGTGTTATTTGACCGTACGACCCGCCAGCTGTCTTTGTCAGCCGTAGGACGACATTTATTACCGCAAGCTCGGCGCATCTTGAATGAGATGCAACTGTTTGAAAATGAGGCCAGTAGCTTGACAAGCTTAGCGCAAGGGCAAGTACGGCTCGCCGTTTCACAGTTTGCAGCTTCCTCTATGCCAGCAGTCATCGCCCAATTTGCCAAGAAGCATCCTGAGATTAGTGTGTCCTTATTGGATTGTTCGGCAGAAAATTTGCTCAGACACATTCAAGATATTGAAGTGGATTTAGGGGTTGGTACTGAGCTTGGTTTTATGGAGACTGAGGACGATATCAGCGCCGATTTGTTGTACCAACTACCGTTTTGTGTGGTCACACCGGATAACCATGCGCTGGCGCAAAAACCTGAAATCACTTGGCAGGACTTATTGGGTATTCCGCTGATCACGCTGCAAGGCCCCTTTATCGAGCAAGTAACGGCAGAGCTGGATGACAGGGTTGCAACTCATATCCAGCAAGCTCGCTACAAAGTGAATTTTATGTCCACCGCCCTTGAGATGACCCGCCAAGGCTTTGGCATCACCTTGTGTCTGCCCTATATGCCTGAGGTCATTGACTGGGTCAGCGCTAACGGCTTACAAATGAGGCCATTGATGCAACCTTTTAAAATGCGTCAATTTTTTATATACCAACGCTCTTCTAGAGCGATGTCTCCTGCCACCATTGCCTTTAAGGCTTTCTTGCAGACCTACTTTTCTAGCCATTTTAATGACTTACAACGTGTCTAAGTGTTGTCCACTCAAGCGTGACTCGCGCTTATATACGTCTAAAAAAAATAATTTCGGCCAACTATTTGGTTAATTATTCAAGATAACTGAATCTCATATTGAGTTAACCGTCAATTTGCTCTATGATTTTTGCCGGTTCGATTTATATTTCTATAAGGAAGCAACATGTTTGAACGTATCGACTATTACGCTGGTGATCCAATTTTAGGGCTGATGGAAAAATTTTTGGCGGATAGCAACCCCAATAAAGTCAACTTAGGCATTGGTATTTACTATGACGAAAACGGCGTACTGCCTGTACTCGACTGTGTAAAAACTGCCGAACAACGCATTGCAGACCCTATCGCTCCTCGCCCGTACCTCCCTATGGCAGGCTTGCCAGGACACCGTAAAGGCTGTCAGGAGCTGCTCTTTGGTAAAGACGCTCAAATCTTAAAAGACGGTTTGGTGGCGACTATCGCAACGATCGGTGGTTCTGGTGCCCTAAAAGTCGGCGCTGAATTCATCCATGACTGGTTCCCGCAAGCTAAATGCTACGTGAGCGATCCTACGTGGGGCAACCACATTGCCATCTTTGAGGGCTCTGATGTCGTCGTTGGCAAATACCCGTACTACGACAAAGCCAGTAGCAGTGTCAAGTTTGATGAGATGATTGCGTTTTTTGAGACGTTGAATAAAAATGATGTGGTCTTGCTCCACCCTTGCTGCCACAACCCAACGGGTATGGATTTGACCCGTGAGCAATGGGATACGGCACTAAACGTGATTCAAGCGCATGAACTGATTCCATTTATGGATATTGCTTACCAAGGCTTTGGCGAAGACATGGACAGCGACGCTTATGCCATTCGTAAAGCCGTCGATATGGGTTTGCCGTTATTTGTCAGCAATTCCTTCTCTAAAAACTTATCGCTGTATGGCGAGCGTGTCGGCGGTTTATCGGTGGTTTGTCCAACCGTAGACGAAACCGAGCGTGTATTTGGTCAACTAAATGCTACCGTACGCCGTATCTACTCAAGCCCGCCGTCACACGGTGGCCGCGTCGTTGATATCGTGATGAATGACGAAGCGTTACACGAACAATGGGTTGGCGAAGTGTATGCGATGCGTGATCGTATCAAAGCCATGCGTTTCAAGCTCAAATCCGTGTTAGAAGCCAAAATCCCTAACCGCGACTTTGATTATATTACCCGTCAAAATGGGATGTTCAGCTTTACCGGCTTAACACCTGAGCAGGTTGAACGCCTACAAAGCGAGTTTGGTATTTATATGGTATCTAACTCACGCATGTGCGTGGCTGGATTAAATACCAGCAATATCGATTATGTCGCCAATGCGATGGCAGACGTTTTAAAAGACTGATTCGGTTTTGTAGCCAATGACAATGACATGGCTTAGAAAAACAGATAATAATAGACAAGGCTGAGCAATTTAGTTGCTCAGCCTTTTTTATGCGCGGTGTTTTCTCAACTAGTAAAAGCGAATAGTAACAGCCACGCCAACCCCCACATCCACCCTGCGTAACACGACTGATAAAAACTCTGCATAAAAAGCCTTGCAATATACGCCTCTATAAATTACATTATTCATAAGTGGTTAATTATAACGTAATTTATTATTCATTCTTAGCAAGGAGCCCCTCATGTCAACGACTGACACCGCCCTCACCTCGTTTATCGACATCGCGAGCGATTCTGATTTCTCTATTCATAATCTGCCTTATGGCATTTTTAGCGACACTACCGATGGCAAACGCCGCGCTGGTGTGGCCATTGGCGAGCAAGTATTGGATCTGTCTGTCATCGAAGCAGAAGGTTTGTTAAATTTAGAGGGTGGTTCCTATTTTGATCAACCCACCCTAAATGCTTTTATTGACTCTGGTCGAAATAACTGGACTCAGGCACGTAACACCATTCAATCACTGCTATCTAGTGACAATGACACCTTACGTGACAACGCAGACTTGCAGAAAAAAGCCCTGTTTAAGCAAGCAGACGTCACCATGCACCTGCCTGTGCAAGTACCAGGTTTTACAGATTTTTACTCTTCTAAAGAGCACGCAACCAATGTGGGTACTATGTTCCGTGACCCGAACAATGCGCTCCTCCCTAACTGGACTGAGATGCCAGTTGGCTATAACGGCCGTGCTAGTACAGTTATCGTGACTGGTACGGATATTGTACGCCCATCGGGTCAGCTAAAACCAAATGCCGATGAGCGCCCTGTTTTTTCAGCCTGTAAGCGTCTGGATTTTGAGCTTGAGACCGCTTTTGTCGTCGGTAAAGGCAATAATATTGGTCAACCGATTGCAGTAGACGATGCTTTTGCGCACATCTTTGGCATGGTCTTGCTCAACGATTGGTCAGCCCGTGACATACAAAAGTGGGAATACGTGCCTTTAGGCCCATTTAATGCCAAAACGTTTGCCTCAGAAGTGTCCCCTTGGATTGTGACCATGGATGCGTTGGCCCCTTTCAAAACCTCATGTCCGACCCAAGAGCCAAAACCGCTTGCTTATCTGAACGAAAAAGACACGGATAATAGCTTTGATATCAATCTATCGGTAGAGCTACTACCTGAAAACGCTGAGAGCGCCACGGTGGTTTGCGAGACCAACTTTAAATACATGTACTGGTCAATGGCTCAGCAGCTCACCCACCACACCATCACTGGCTGTAAAGTAGAAGTGGGAGACATGATGGGCTCAGGTACCATTTCAGGTTCAACACCTGACTCTTATGGCTCAATGCTAGAGATCGCTTGGAACGCCACCAAGCCCGTCACACTCAAAGGTGGAGAGACCCGCAGCTTTATCGAAGATGGCGATACCGTGATTATGAAAGGCTATAGCGAAAAGAACGGCATTCGTGTCGGTTTTGGGGAAGTACGCGGCAAAGTATTACCCGCTATCAACTTTGATTTTGACAAATAGTATTGACACATAAAACAGGCGTGCAATGAATCAAACCGAGCTACCAGTCATCTCACTTCCTGTACTGGTGGCTTGTTGAGCGGCACGCCTTATCAAAAGGAGTTTGATATGAGCTTTAAAATTGAAAAAATCCATCATGTGGCTTACCGCTGCAAAGACGCCAAAGAAACCGTTGAATGGTATCAAAAACATCTAAATATGGATTTTATCCTCGCATTCGCTGAAGATCATGTGCCCTCAACCAAAGCCTTTGACCCTTATATGCACGTCTTTTTAGACGCGGGTAATGGCAATGTTTTGGCGTTTTTCGAGGTGCCCAATCAACCAGAGATGGGCTTTGATCCCAATACACCAAACTGGGTTCAGCACTTGGCACTCAAGGTTAAAGATCGTGAAGAGTTGCTGGTGGCTAAAGATCATTTAGAAAAAACGGGGATCGATGTGATCGGGGTGACCAATCATGGTATCTTCCATTCTATTTACTTCTTTGATCCCAACGGTCACCGCTTAGAGCTGACCTATGACGACTCCGCTTCCGAATCAAAAATTTCTATGATCACCGAAGAGATGAAGCAAGAGATGCTTGATGAGTGGGCACGTACCAAACGCGCACCAACGCATACTCAGTTTTTGCATGCTGAAGAACTGGCTGAGGCCCGCGAGGTTGTCCCTGTCGGTGAGTAAGCCTCACTTGATGCACCCTACTCCCTAAGGTAGCGCCTGTGTTCTTGGCTATGCCACTTGATACCGCTGCGCTATCGCTATTATTTGCTCAACCACGTTACGTTGTTTACTCATTGGTAGCTGCTCTGTGGTTCCGATGATTGTAATGGCATACTCTAATGGCAAGCTTTCGACAGAGGGCTTGTCATTGCTAAAAGGCTGAGAAGCCGTAATACTAGCAAGTTGGGGCAAAATTATAGGTACTGTGATGGCATTGATACCCATCAACATATCGCCCGTAACGGTCGCATAACCTTGGGTACGAATCTTAGCTTGCAGTTGGGTAAAATTTTGCCATTTGTCGGCTATTACCGCATCATTTTTTGTCTGCCACTCTGCCATGACCAATGGCTTAACAACCATGTCAGGTTGATAGCTCGCAAACAACTGTCCTGTCGCCGAAGTCGTCAGCGGCATACGTGAACCAATACGTGTAATAATGCTAATTGGGCTGTCTGGTTCAACAGATTGTATGATGATAGGGCCTTCACTAAACCATTTAGCGATTTGTACCCCGCAGTTGAAAATGTCTTTTATTTCATTGGCAACCTGCGTGAGACGCTCCAATACATTGTTTTGATTGTATCCCGTGTGCCCCAACGCTGCCAAGGCATTGACCCTCTCGCCTAGTCCATAGCGGCCATCGCTAAGCTTACGGGCGTAGTCTTTACGAATGAGACTGACTAAATAACGATGGCACTTTGCCGGATGCATCTGCATCACTTGGCCGATGTCCTTTAGCATCATAGGCTCGTTGTGCTCAATAAGAACATCTAATATCGACAGTCCAATCTCGAGTGACTGCACGCCACTTTGGTTTTTGCTCGTGGCAGAGTTATCTATAAGGCTTTTGGCTACTGGCATGGGTTGCTCGATTAAATATCAATTAAATAAAAACGTGACTCAGTAATACTTGTTGTTGACTGTGTGAAATAAGCTTGGTATCAATCATTATAACGTCTTATTCTACTGTCAACATACCACAATAAAAGGAATTAAGAATGATGAAACTTTATGGCTACTTTCGCAGCAGCACCTCTTACCGTACTCGTATCGCCTTGAATTTAAAAGGCTTAGATTACGATAATATCACCATTAATCTGGCGCAAGATGAGCAGCTAGAGAAGGCGTTTCAATCCATCAATCCTCAAGGGTTGGTGCCTGTTTTACAAGCTGACGATTTATTGTTGTACCAAAGTCCGGCTATTTTAGAGTGGCTGGAGGAAGTCTATCCTGAAAATCCCTTATTACCTAAAGACCCAGCTGGTCGTATGCACGTGCGCGCTATGAGCGCCATGATTGGCTGTGACATTCACCCAATCAACAACCGTCGTATCTTACAGTATCTACGCCATGAGTTGTCAGTAGATGAGGAGGAAGTGATGGCATGGTGCAACCGCTGGATGAATGAGGGATTCGCCGCTTTAGAGAAACGCCTAGCGACCGATAAAACTCGTGGAAAATTCTGCTATGGTGACAGCCCTACTTTTGCAGATTGCTATTTAGTACCGCAAGTCTCTTCTGCTCACCGGTTTAAGGTAGATCTAAGTGCTTATCCTAATATCGTCGACATCGATACGCATTGTCGCACGCTAAAAGCATTTGCAGACGCTGATCCTACGGTGCAACCTGATGCGCCAAAAGCCTAATAAGTCTCAAAGCATTCCTGTAATGAGTGTCTAGCGTCAGTGGAAACCAATAGAAAAGAGAATAGCCACTGAAGAAAATTTTTATTCTCTGTCTAAATGCGTTAAACCCTATCTCTTTAATCCATAAAAAAGCAAGACAGCGACTGTCTTGCTTTTTTGTGTCTTGGTAATCATCTTAATACTTAGCGCGGCTGCTTACTCAGTCGAAATGGAAGCCTGCACCGATCGAGGCACCTGCATTGCCTTGAGTATCTGCGGTACCGCTTAGCTTCATGACCCAACGACCGTCATTAGATAGCTTAGAGAAGCCGATAGCAACGGCGCTTTCCCCATTGTACGTACCCACGCCGCCCCCTATCATCGACTTACCTGAAATATAGGCTTGTGGTAGTGAAGACATCGCCATGGCGGCTGAGATACCCGCGTTTGCATCTTCTTCAACTTCACCAATTTTATAGCCTAATTGATTCATGTTGTCACCCAGTCTTCTACTAACCGCATCTAATTGACCGAAGTTCACGGCGTCTCGAGCTTCCACCCCATCAGCAACACCAGTCATACGCTGATTGCCTGCATATAGACCTTGAGCGGTCATACTTGGACCATCTTGCATACTAATACCATTGCTGTTGATAACCGTCGTACCAGCGGTCACACTATCTACGTTAATGTTACCATTCAAGTCAAATTTGATGCTACTGCCCTCTGCGGTGGTCGTTATGTTGTTACCACCTGTGAAGCTTAAGACGCTAGCATCCCCGACTGGTTTGTTGATATTAGCACCACTGTCTGCCCCAAAATTGAGACCAGCATCGAGCCTGTCCTTATTGGCCGCGATGTTTGTAGTATTGGTGCTGATATTGGTGGTGTTAGTGGCAATATTAGTGGTATTGGTGGTGATCGCTGTGGTGTTGTTTTGTACGTTTTCATTGATTGCAATCGTACCTTGTCTGATAGAAGCAATCGCACCATCAATATTGCCTTGACCGGTCCCGCCGATATTGCTATTGGTAAAAGTACCATCTAGCGGATTGTAGACGGTATTACCGCCAATAATGCTGCTGATACCACTGCCTTGTGCATAGAGCTGACCACCGTTGATGGCGTCTTGGCTGTCTTCTGTCACCGCACCATTTTGAACATTGGTAATCTTGTTATCAGCGGCATCAATGCCACTTTTAGTGACGCTTGGACCACCCAAAATAGTGAGACCGTTATCGTTGATAGTGGTCTCACCCGCTGTGACGCTAACCACGCTAATATCTGGATTTAAATCAAAGCTGATATCATTCGGGCCAGCGGGTATCGCCGCCGCACTTGCACCTGTAGCAGCATTATTGACTAACGTTCTAGACACTTTAATGTTGCCATCTTTGCTATTCATATCAACCGTGCTTCCTTGTCTAACCATGGTAGCAACATCACCTTGAGCTGTGATCCCCCAACCTTGATCTAAAGCAACGGCCACTTCGTTTAATTGCCCGACGTTTACGGCATCAGTGTCTAGAGTGCCTTTACCGACATTGCGGATTGGGTTGCCACCATTGTCAAGACCACGGCTGCTCAGCAAGACCGTTCTACCTAAGCCATTATCAACAAAGGTAAAACCTGTGCTGTTCATGATGCTATCCCCTATCTGCATACGACCATCGTCGCCCAAGTCCAATTGGTTGTTGAGACGAACCTGAACACCAGTGGCAGAAGCAACGGTAGTAAGGTTACTATCGCCGGTCACATTGATGGTATCTCCTAAGGCGAATTGCTGGTCGTTGGCGCTATTGCCATCACCAATTTTGATGCCTTTAGCGATGTTTTCGTTAGTCTCAAATAACTGACGACCGTTCACTGCGTCCTGACTAGTAGTGCTCAACAATCCATCAGCCACATTCGTGATTTTATTATTGCCATTGTTAAGCCCATTGTTCGTCAGCGCCACTTGGTTGTTATCACCGTTATATAAAGTGATACCCGCATTATTAACCTGAGTATTACCAGTGGTGACACTTCCTGTATCACCAAGGTTAATATCTTTAGCCAACCTGACAGTTAACGTATCAGCGCCATTAGCGGTGACACTAATGTTTTTCGTCGCTGGATCAGCATCGATAGTATCGCCACCTTTAACCGTGAGCTTTTGACCAAGCTTGCGGTTGACGTCAGTCCCACTATCCCCGCCAAAGTTTAAGCCTTTATCCACTGTGGTAGTCGTGGCTTGTAATTGACCAAAGTTCACGGCATCGCTATCTAACACACCGGCAGCAACCCCTTTGATCTGATTACCACCATTGTCAAGACCGGTGCTGCTCAGTCTGACGGTACTGCCTTCTAGGAAGCTGACACCACCAGTGTTTACCAAGGTGTTGCCTGTAGTCACTTCGGTAAAGGCAACCTTGTCCTTTGTAGACACTTTAATACCATTGTCCTCAGCGGTGAGAACAATATTATCCCCTGTTAGGAAATTGGCTGTATTGTCTGTTTTATCCAGAGTTTTGACATTTTGACCATCAATCTGTGTGATGACAGTCTGTATAGCGCTGTCCGCTTTTACTAGACTGGCTTTGCTGGATTCACTCAAGTCCACTGCGTAGTCAGTCATGTTATTGGTATCCGTAGTAGAACTTACCTCTACTGCAGCAGAACCTGCTGAGGTTTTAGAACCCTTGGCATTAACGGTATATACATCTTGACCGTTATCACCTGTCGACTTCACGACATCAGCAACGTTAGTACCTGCAACCACTTCTGTTTTAGCAGCGGCAGTTGAGCTGTTCAGCTGACTGACATTGACAGCGTCTTTGTCTAAGACACCCGCTTTGACGTTTGTAACTTTCTTATTACCCGCATTGATACCAGTAGTCGTCATGCTTGGTCCACCGTCAATGTTAAGACCGCTACTAGATAGAACGGTAGTAGAGAATGGGTTTGATACAGTAACACCCAAACTACTAACTCTCGTGTTAACTAGGGCATTACCTGTTCTAACACCTAAGCCATCAACGGTTGTATTTAATAAGGAATTACCTGTTGTGAGACCAGAACGATCAAGCGTCGTTGTCCTTCCTAGTCCGAAAGGAAAACTCGAACCCATCTTAACGCTACCGTTGCTGCCTAAATCAAGATCGTTATTAAGCTTGACTTCTATTTTGCCATTTCTTACTCTTGTGTCGATGTTGTCATTAGAACCAACTACCTCAACTTGCTCTCCTAGCTGTTTCATTACCGTTTGACCATCAGCAGCTTTTAAACCAAAGCCTTGGTTAACCTTAGTATTGGTTTCAAATAACTGACTGCCATTGACTGCATCGGTGCTAGCTTCGCTTATATCGCCCGCAGCGACGTTAGTCAGTGTGACTGGGGAGGTTGAACCCATGCCACCTAGTGTTACACTAGTTTTGGCTAAGTTATCATACTGCACTGAATTATCTGCTTTAATCAGACTGTCTTTAGTATCTTGACTTAAATCAACCGCGTAATCAGTTAAGTTAGTGGTATCAGTAGCGGCGCTTACTGTTACTGCAGCAGAACCTGCTGAGGTTTTAGAACCCTTGGCATTAACGGTATATACATCTTGACCGTTATCACCCATAGACTTCACAACATCAGCAACGTTAGTACCTGCAACCACTTCTGTTCTAGAAGCGGCAGATGCACTATTGAGCTGACTGACATTGACAGCGTCTTTAGCCTGTATGCCATTATCAACGTTAATAACTCTTTTATTACCCGCATTGATACCATTAGACTTAGTAATACTTGGGCCATTGAACATACTTAGACCATCACTGGTCAACGTTGCATTAGATAATGGATTTGTACCTGTTACTGTCACTCCAAGTCCACTAACTGTAGTCACACCGCCCATTGCTAAACCACCTGTGACCATGCCCAAGCGATTAACTTGAGTGCCACCAAAGATATTACCTGTACTGATACTGCCGTTGCTGCCTAGATCAAGATCGTTATTAAGCTTGACTTCTATTTTGCCATTTCTTACTCTTGTGTCGATGTTGTCATTAGAACCAACTACCTCAACTTGCTCTCCTAGCTGTTTCATTACAGTTTGACCGTCAGCAGCTTTTAGAGCGAAGCCTTTATTAATATTAGTCGTGTTACTTTCGACGGCTTCATTCGTCGCATGCAACTGGCTGCCGTTAACAGCATCAGTGCTGGTTGCGTTGACAGCGCCTGCTGCTACATTAATGATCTGACGTTCATTACCAACTGAACCAACACTCATTACCCCTACTGGCGCTGAGCCTGCATAAATATAAGGCGTTCCATTAATAGTACCTCCCGTTTCAGTTGTGGCAGCACGATCAGTAGATAAATTGCCTAGCACAATACTGTTATCTTGAGTGGTTTCAACCTCGTTACCTAGAACAAAAGTATTGTCGTTACCAACCGTATTGTCATTACCCATCACGTAACTGCCTGAGCCAGTGATGGTGTTAGGATCACCAAACGCACCTGAATTGTTGCCTGTTACGTTGTTCTCAGTCCCTATGGCGATTGAGTTAGCACCGCTCACTGTATTGCCTTTACCTATCGCTATCGACTCTTTACCATCCACTACACTTCGATCGCCTAAAGCAACAGAACTAACGCCATTTGCTTCTGAACTAAAGCCCATAGCCGTTGCCCATTGTTTAGTTGCCTTAGAGCCAACACCAACTGCGGTGCTTTGTACTGCACTAGCGAGCGTACGCGAACCAATAGCCGTACCTGTCAGAGTAGTAGCTTGCGCACCTTCACCTAAAGCCACTGAACGCTCGCCTAAGGCTTTAGCATTGACACCAATCGCTGTCGCATTTTTATTAGTAGCTTCAGCTTTAAAGCCAACCGCTGATGCGTTTGCACCTACAGCTTTAGAGAAGCCGCCTAACGCTAAAGCACCATCACCATCCGCTCGAGAGCGACGACCTAGTGCTACACTATCTTCGCCTCGCGCATTAGCAGTAGGACCAACAGCTGTCGCACCTAAACTTTCTGCACTACTCTTGACACCTAGCGCAACTGATTCTCCACCTTTAGCCTTAGCCTCAAAACCTGATGCCAAACTGCTACGGGCTGTTGCTTCTGCATCAGCACCAAAGGCACTAGCCTGAATACCGTTTGCAAACGCATTCTCTCCAACAGCGGTTGAACTATCACCATTTGCATTGGCATTAGAGCCAACCGCAAGAGCATCAATGCCTGTGACTGACGTGGTGTATGGCTGTGTACTGCTAGAGCGAATAGGGAAATCAATGCCAGCAACGATCGTATCTAATGCTTTTAGCTGGGCCACGTTCACTGCATCAGTATCTGCTGAGCCATCTGCAACGTTAATGATACGACGTTCGCTTCCAACACCTCCTACCGAGACCGTACCATTATTTGCGTCAGCAGCAACATTGGTTAAGAAAGAAGAACCACTTTGTACAGTTGCAACAGAGTTTTGACCTAAAGCGACACTGTTTAAAGCATTTGCTCTAGAACCTTTACCTAGTGCAACGCCACCTAAAGCTTGAGCTTGTGCATCAAGACCAAGTGCAATGGTGTCTTGGGCAGTTGCTTTTGCTTCATAGCCTATCGCAACCGCACGACTTGCGGTCCCGTTTGTGGCTCTTTGACCTATCGCAACTGAATTAACACCTGCTTTTGCATCTTGACCACCAGCAAAGCCGTTGAATGAAGATCTTGCACCTTCACCGATGACGGTTGCATTTGCGTTCCCAAATGCGTTTTCTCCAATAACGGTTGAACTATCACCGTTTGCATTAGCATTAGAGCCAACCGCAAGAGCATCAATGCCTGTTACTGACGTTGTGTATGGCTGTATACTGCTAGAGCGAATAGGGAAATCAATGCCAGCAACGATCGTATCTAATGCTTTGAGCTGAGACACGTTCACGGCATCGCTGTCATTTGTACCGGCAGCGACATTGACGATCTGACGAGCACCGCCCTCAATACTGCTTCCTACTGAAACAGCACCGTAATCTGCGCCGCTTTGTGTCGCTGTGATGGCGGCGGTCGCTCCCATACTTGCGCCTGTTGGAACATAGCCAACTGCGCCGCCTGCGACATTAGCCACTGAACCTGCACCAAGTGCGACTGATCCTTTTTCACTTGCTGAAGCACCGATGCCAAAGGCAGAAGACGCGACACCAGATGAAGAAGACTGTATGCCAATAGCAGTAGATAGTGCACCTTCAGATAGTGACTTTGCCCCAATAGCTATGGAGGCGGCACCACCTGACTCAGTGTTTACCTTATAGCGCGGCGTTTCAACCAAATCACGACCTGTATAGGAGAAGAAAGTAGTATTGACATCGCCGCCATTGAGTGTGGATGCTGAGGTCCCATTGATATTGGCTTTTGAGGCATCATCTAGATCATCGCCTCCAATAGCGATAGAAGACGCACCTTTTGACACGACGTTTGCACCGATAGCGATAGACTGTTGTCCACTAGCTACGGTGTTCTGCCCACTCTCTCCGCTACCAATAGCGATGGCTTGACCACCAGTAGCAGTTGCATTGCCGCCCATAGCCATAGCATTTGGTCCGGTTGCGCCATCGTTATTGGCATTACCAGTAGCGGTTGAATTAACACTATAGTACTTGGTTTTGTTGGCAGCGACGGTATTGGTTAAACTATGCAGTTGTGAGCCATTAACCGCATCTTTACTACTAGCATTAATCAACCCGTTAGCTACGTTAATTACCTTGTTATTGCCATTATTTAAGCCGCTACTACTCAAAACGACATTATTGGCTACACTACTAGCCGTGATCTTGATACCAGAGTTGTCGACTAAGGTATCGCCAGTTTTGAGGCTACCATCAGTACCAAGATCGATTTTTTCAGCCAATTTAATGGTTAACTTCTCACCACTGCCAATCACACCAATATTTGCGTTGTTGGATAATTTGCTTGCTTCCCCCTCACCACCTAATATATTAAGGGTCTCGCCATTGGTACGTGTAATAGTTGTGGAATTGTCCCCTTTGAACTTTAGCGCTATTGAACCTCCTGAGCCACCAGAGTTAGAATTATTGTTGTGACTGTTGTTACCAGGGCTATGACTGTGGACACCATGACTGCCGTGGCTATGACTATAGTTACCTTCATGATGATTGTCAGTACCTGTCGCATTGGTTTGCATACCAAAACCAGCAGCCAGCAGCCAGCAGTCCTAGTCCAATAGCACTTAGACGTAATTTATTGACAGAAGCCAGATTAGACGTTGTATTGATGGTAGCGTTAGAGTTAACACTAGATTTGGAGGATTTGCCGCGTCCCTTTGCATATTCACCAACTGCGGTAAAACAACCTAAGGCCTCATTCCAAATGACTTTATAGATGCGGTTCATGATATGTACTCCCTTACAGATTTGTCAGATTTGAAAAAATCAGAGATAAAATCTATCTTTCAGAGAGTCGATATCACAAAATAAAACGGGGTATAAGCTTATAATCCTATCGCCTGTTTTAGGCGGTCATTTGCATTAAAGTTAACAAGACGTTTTTTCTTGTAAGTGTTTATCACCCTCTCTATATATTAGTATTACCGAATATATAGAGAGTAACAATGCAGCCTATCCGATGATTAATACCACTTATCGGTTATATTCTTATAAATGAATATAATGTTTTTAGCCTTTATTGTCTGTACGAACTTACCTTCCGTGTCTCATAGGCAGTACTATCTGCACCGTCAATCCTTGTACGCCATCTTGGCGATTGTAAACATTAATATACCCCTTATGGGCCATCACCACAGCGTGGACAATTGCTAACCCCAGCCCATAGCCCCCAGTTTCTCGGTGACGGGCAGAATCAAGGCGGACAAAAGGTTGAAAAATACGCGCTAGATCTTTATCTGCAACGCCGCCGCCTGCGTCTGTTATATTGATTTGAATAGCAGGTATCTTATTAGCCACCTCTATTTTTTTAACGTCAGCCATCACCACTGAATCAGAGGCCGTGTGCATAAAAGCATTGCGGATGACATTTTCAAGGGCACTGTGCAACTGTTCTTGATTGCCAAGCACTGTCCAAGAAGTTATTGAAGAAGTTATTGAAGAAAATTTGGGTGATTGCCATTGCCAGCTCACGTTTTTATGTTGAAATTCAAAACAAACATCTTGTCCAATCTCACTGATAATCTCAGAGATGTCGACCGCTTCACTCTCTAGACTATCGACAGTGTATTGCTGCATTTGCAAAGATTGGATATGAATGATCTGTCCAATCAACTCATTCATACGGGTAGACTCTTTATCAATGCGATCAAGGTAACGGCTGGCATTAGGAGCAAAGTCACGAGTCAGCTCAGTGGCAACTTCCAGACGCGCCAATGGCGAGCGTAGCTCATGTGAGATATCACTTAACATCTGTTTGCGTGCCAGCTCACTCTCAGCCAAGCGCGTGGACAGTTGGGCCACGTCTTTGGCCAATAGTCCCAACTCATCATCCCCCATTTTGGATAGATTTGGTTGCGCCTGATAGTCGCCGTCAATCATACGGTGCACCGTGTGTTGCACACGGCGAATGCGCCGAGTCAGCGTACGGCTGAGCCAGACACAGACTAAGACACTAAAAACAATAATCAATAACAAACGTATCGGAAAGTTGCCACGTTGCAGCTCTATCACATCTGAGAAACGCAAATGTGGGCGCAGCTGTATAATGACTGTCTGCTCGTCTGGCAAAACCACTGTCACGTCAGCCAATTCAGGGCGATTATCAGGGTCAGCTAACGTAGCGCTACGCGGTACCATTGGGGGTAGAATACGGTTTAAAACAGACGGCTTATCACGCGACACACCATCGTCGTCTTTCGACTTTTTAATAGTGTCTAATTTGGACATGGCTGGTACTGACTGCGCGGTTTGTATGGATGACGAATCTATCGTTTGCCCATCCTCTTGCATACGCTCTTGCCTACGCTGCTCGCCCCTATCCAGATAGCGCGGAAACATGATGGCCCCTTGCTCATCATAGACTCTAACCTGACTCATCAGCCAACGGTCTTGACGATACATCTGCCTGACTGTCGTCAAATCTCCTGTTTGTAACGCATCAACCATCTCCTGACGCTTAATCAGTAAACGGTCAATTTGCACATCCATGCGAGCCGTCAGCTCTTTCTCAACCAGCCAACGCTCCAATATAATAGACAAAACAGAGGTCATTAAAATCGTCAATAACAGACTTAAAAATAGACGCCAAAAAATGGTGACTCGTACCTTAAATATAGGCGTTTTCATCATTGAATCCATCATTAAAGTACCAACTGATACCCTTTCCCACGAACCGCTTTGATCGGTTCATCGTGAAAAGGTTGTAGTTTTTTACGCAGACGCGAAACATGAACATCAAGACTTCGATCAAACGGCTGCAATTCACGCTGCAAAACATGCTCTGACAGCCACGTCTTACTGACGACCTCACCCTTTTGTTTAAGCAGCGCGACCAACAGATCAAACTCGGTACCAGTCACTTGTAACTCTGTGCCATCTATCTGGCAAACTCGCTGATTTTGATCAAGGTGTAAGCGACTCTCAGGTAAAGGCATGTGCTCCGATGCAGCCACATTAGTACGTTTAATCACTGCATTGATGCGCGCCAGTAGCTCCCTAGGATTGCAGGGCTTGGTAATATAATCATCAGCGCCAAGCTCTAAACCAATGATACGATCAATCTCCTCACCTTTTGCCGTCAGCATAATCACGGGGATATCACTGATACTTGGTAATTGACGTAGCACACTCAGTCCATCGATTTTTGGCATCATAATATCAAGTACCAGCAAGTCATAAGTCACAACCTTACTATTCACCGTCTTAAGTTTCTGAATCACGGCTTCTCCATCGTGGACGCAATCGCATGTCACACCATGATTGTGCAAATACTCTTGTAATAACTGAGTCAACTCTTCGTCATCGTCGCCTAACAGTATATTTGGCACATCTGTCTCCTTAAGCGTTACCTAGCTTTATCGCTCATATTATCAGGCAAGTGCTGATCAATACGCCATAAACGTTACCTTTCTTAATATTTCATAAATGTTCGTAACCTTTAACTGTCGTAAGATACCGTTATCAACAGTAAATATGGCACTTATCTATCGTCCTAAAAAATGCTGAAAAGCTGATACTGGCCAAGTAAGACCTTACTGTTCATTTAACCACTCCGTATAAAATTAAGTTAAATAAGGGATATCATCATGAAAAAACTACTATTGGGCTCAGTACTAGCCGTATCTAGCGTATTTACCGTGACTGCGTGTACTAGCGTCAATGCAACCACTGACACAGCGCCCAAAACCAGCAAAATGCAGCATAAAGATGGGATGAAAAAAGGCGGTATGAGAGGCCCCATGTCCCAGCTGGATCTGACAGCGACGCAGCAAGCACAAATCAAAGCCATCATAGAAGCAAAACATGGTGACTATAAAACCGATCGCGCCCAACACAAAGCAGAGCGTGCGCAAATGCACCAGCAGGTGCAAACGTTGACCACTGCAAGCACGCTAAACGACGCTGCTGTCAATCGTTTGGCCGATCAGCAAGCAGCTAAAGCAAAACAGCGCTTTATCGAACGTATACAAATGCAACACGCCATCTCTCAAGTCTTGACGCCTGAGCAGCGCGAAAAAATGGCCAAATTAAAAGCTGAAAAAATGGCTAAAGGTCATAAAGGCTCAGAACAGCGTAAAATGCATGGTAAACAGCACCAAGGTATGTAAATCATCGTTAAAGACAGAATGACATTCATGCGTCATGTCTTATAGTCTAAGTGTCATCAAATCAAAAAGTGCATCGTATAAACGGTGCACTTTTTTTCGTCTACCACCATACACCCACCCGCTCATTGTGTACTCAATCAATGGCACCAAAATGATACCAAATGGCTTCTAGCAGCTGTAACAATACTCGCAGTCTGAACAAGATAAAAAGTAAATTGCCATAAACACCTTTCTCCCACTCCCTATTTTCGCTACTATTCAGATACCTTTATCTCTTTGTCACTTGATGAGCTCAACTTCTTATAAGCTTACATTCCCACTCACGTAAAAAGGACTTTGCGATGTCACAATCACTTTCTTATCGTCAAACGGCTCAGCAAAATAAACCAAAAATTAACACACTCCTAACATCCAGTATCTTATTTATCAGTAGTACGCTATTTTTGTCTGTCTCCGCGCATGCGGCAGATCCAACCACTTCAGTCAATAACGCTACGGTCAACACCACCACCATCAATACCAGTGCGATCAACTTAGCCATCATGGCTGATCATCCAACCGTCCTGTCTGAAACCAAACGCATCACCCGAGCAAAAACCAGCACCCTTAAATCTACGGCTAAAACTGCCAACAATGCTAATAGTGACCAAGCTATTTACTCTGAAGATGCCATTCATCATCCGGTATGGGCAAAGAATGGCATGGTCGCCACCCAAGAAGCGCTGGCCTCTGATATCGGGCTTCAGATTTTAAAAGACGGCGGTAATGCTGTGGATGCTGGAGTTGCTGTTGGCTTTGCGCTTGCCGTTACCTTACCACGCGCAGGCAACATTGGCGGTGGTGGTTTTATGATGATTTATGATGCCAATCAGGACAAAACCGTGGCACTCGATTATCGTGAAAAAGCCCCGAGTAGCGCCTCTCGCGATATGTATCTAGATAGCGATGGCAATGCCGTTAGTGATTTATCTCGTTATCATGGCCTCGCCGTTGGCGTACCGGGTACAGTCGCAGGACTGCTCAAAGCGCTAGAAGATCACGGCACAATGAGCCGCGAGCAAGTCATGGCACCAGCGATAGCATTGGCAGAGAATGGTATCGAAGTCACTGCTGGCTTGTCTGAATCACTCACGGCATTAAGTGCGCGCTTACAAAAGTGGCCAAGTACCAAGAAGGTGTTTTTTAAAGCTGACGGCAGCGCCTATCAGCCGGGCGAGCGCTTGACGCAACCGGAGCTTGCTCGTTCACTCAAGCTGATCGCTGCGCAAGGCGCAGATGGGTTCTATAAAGGTGAAACGGCCAGTAAATTGGTAAAAGCAGTCAATGACGCGGGCGGGCGGATGAGCTTACAGGATTTGTCCAATTATGAAGCCATCGCTCGCGAGCCTATAAAAGGCGACTACCGTGGCTATGAGATTGTCTCTATGCCGCCGCCCTCCTCTGGCGGTATTCATATCGTCCAAATCTTAAATATTTTAGAAGGCTATCCGCTAAAAGACTACGGACAAAACAGCGCCCAAACCATTCACTTAATGGCGGAGGCCATGCAGTTGGCATATGCGGATCGTGCTGAATACTTAGGAGATTCTGATTTTATCGATGTCCCTGCCAGCGGTTTAACGTCACAAGCTTACGCCGATAAGTTACGAAGTTTGATTGATCCAAACAAAGCCACGCCAGCGTCGACAATTAAAGCCAACAACCCACTCCCGTATGAAAGTGATCAGACCACACACTTTTCTATTGTCGATAAGGATGGCAATGCGATAGCGAATACTTATACGCTAAACTTCTCTTACGGCATGGGTCTGGTCGCTGAGGGGACAGGTATTTTATTGAATAATGAAATGGACGATTTCTCTGCCAAGCCGGGCGTGCCGAACGGTTACGGCCTACTAGGCGGGGAGGCAAATGCCGTTGAAGCCAATAAGCGTCCGCTATCCTCTATGAGCCCAACGCTGGTCTTCAAAGACAGCAAGCCCTATATCGTCACTGGTAGCCCAGGTGGTAGCCGCATCATTACTACGGTCACCCAAATCCTCTCAAATGTCATCGACCATGATATGAATATCGCCGAGGCGACTCACGCACCGCGCATTCATGACCAATGGTTGCCCGATGAGATTCGTATCGAAAAAGCGCTCAATGTAGATACCATCAAAAAACTAGAATCAATGGGGCATACGGTTAGCCCAAAAGCCGCGATGGGCTCCACGCAGTCGATTGTGATTACCCCAAATGGCGTTTATGGATCTTCTGATCCACGTATTGTCGACGCGGCGGTGGTTGGATATTGATTGACAAACACTTTTGCGGTATCACTGTAGAAAAAGCGCTCTATATCATCATGACGTAGAGAGCTTTTTTATATTATAACCCCAATAAAAGTCATCTTATCTAAACTAATACAGCTTTATCTTTTCAAAGAAATCATTGTCTAGTAACAATTTTGGTCTGGCATTTACCTCTTTCAGGCCCACTTTATGTTGCATCATAAGCTCAATTAGATTCATTTGATCGATCAGAATAAGACTGTGCGAATCAGTTGAGCTGGCATATTCCTGTGCAGGCTTGGTAAAGCTTGTTGTGGTAATAAACAAACCATGATGATTGGTTTTTTGCGGTGGATAAGCACCGATAAAATTTCTTAAATCGCCGTTAGAGATGTTATTGCCGGTGCTGTACAGTTTGGCTTGAATGTAATAGTTATGCACCTCGCCATCTGGGAAATCCTGAATAATAAGGCCATCAATGCCATTGTCGTTTGAGCGTCCTGTATGACGAGAAGTTAAGTTACTTTCGGGGCTTTCAATTTCTAAAGAGCGTTCAATCAGTTTCAAACAGAACCATTCGAACTGTAAGGGCGATAAGCTCTCAATCTGAGCCATAATCATGTCCGGCGTTACTTTGACGAAGTCATTGCCAACGGTGGCATCCGCATAATTATTCATAAATATAGATGTTCGACGCTGAGTCTCTTCTATTAAATGATTAACAAGTGCATCACCATTTTTACCATACGCAGCAATATTTACTTTTTGCAAATCCGCAAAAGCTTTATTATCAAAACGCTTTAAATTGGCAATGTAGTCACTGTTTGGGATACCTTCACCGATATACTGAGTAAAATTATTTCCAGCTAACCAAAAGTAGACTTTACCAAAAGGGTCTAAACGTATGATATTTTTTGGCGTTACTTTTTCATCAAAAGTAATAAAATTAGCGAAGTTTTGATTTAAATTCGGTACCAAGCTAAACTTATCCTCTTTAACCAAACCCATCGCAGATAAGCACAATAAAATCAAATCAATAATCTCATCATAACAAGGTGAGCCGTCATGACATTCATGACGTACGTCGTAATTACTCATGTAATTGATTTCTTTATGATCGTTTACAATTTTCGCCGACTTTTCAAACTCCCTATAAAACACAGTGCGACCAATAGTATTCCGTGTACTTAGATTTTTTATGGTTTGTATTCCTGCATTTAACATGTCACCAAATGCGGGCAGCTTCGTAATATTACTCATAGCGTTATCGTCTTTTTTTGACTGCCTGTACAGTGTGTGTGAAAAGTATAGTCACCTTTATCTTAATAACTTAGTAACAAATGTTTATACTATCAATTATTAGAGCAAAAAGCATCAATAGTTCGCACTTGAGTGTAAGAGACAAACGGTCTATCTAATAGCAATTACTAAATTCAAGCAGTGGCCGTCTACGGCAAATAATGGTATTATTACCGACCTAATTTAAAACGAATACATACAACTTTCACTGTATTGTTTTTCTCATTTTTTCTTAATAAAACATTGATAATAATAGCTTTATTTTATTATTAGCCTCTTTTTTGCTCGTATCCGTAAGAGTCCTCTATGGCATTTGTACACCTTGGTATTCACAGCGAATATTCCATCACTGATTCTATCGTACGTATTAAGCCGCTGGTCAAAGCCGCCGCGGCTGACAATCAGCGCGCGCTTGCGTTGACTGATTTATCCAACCTTTATGCGACGGTGAAGTTTTATCGTGCCTGCCTAGGCGCTGGTATCAAACCGATTATCGGCAGTGAAGTCATCATGGATAATGAAGACACAAGGTTGACCCTGCTTGCAATGAACAACGAGGGATATCAAAATATTACCCGTATCGTATCGCTTGGGTTTACCGAAGGACGCGCTGACCCTGTCAATCATGGCACGCCGGTCATTAAACGCAGCCATATTTTAGAGCATGCAGCAGGTGTGATCGTACTGCTCGCTGAAAAATCAGACGTGGGTCAGGCCTTAGTCGGCTCTATGCCAGAAAAAGCCGATGAGTTACTCGCTGAATGGCAAGCGCAGTTTGACGATCGCTTATATTTTGCCATCAAGCGGACCAATCGCTCAGGGGAAGACGCGTTTATTAAAGCCGCTATTCACTCAGGGGCCAAACACGCCATTCCTATCATTGCCCACAATGATGTGCGGTTTTTAGAACAAGATGATTTTGATGCGCATGAAGCCCGTGTCTGTATTGCAGGCTCCTACGTTCTTGCTGATCCAAATCGCCCGCAAACCTACTCAGATGAGCAATACCTTAAAACTCAAGATCAAATGTCACAGTTATTTGAGGATATTCCTCAGGTTATTGACAATACCTTACGGTTAGCCACACGCTGTAATGTGACCTTGACGCTTGGTATTAATGTATTGCCTGACTTTCCAGTACCTGAGGGTGAAACGATTGAGTCGTTTTTTCGCGCAGAGTCCCAGCGTGGCCTTGAACAGCGCTTAGACAAGCTCTTCCCTGTTGCCGAGCGTCGTGACAACTGGGGTGACTTTCGTCAAAGATATGACGAACGCCTCGAGTATGAATTGAACATCATCCTATCGATGGGCTTCCCCGGCTACTTCCTCATCGTTATGGACTTCATTCGCTGGGCAAAGGCTAATGGTGTACCCGTAGGTCCTGGTCGTGGCTCTGGTGCAGGATCACTCGTTGCCTACGCTTTGAACATTACTGATCTTGACCCTATCCATTATGATCTGTTGTTTGAGCGTTTCTTAAATCCTGAGCGTGTCTCCATGCCTGATTTTGATATCGACTTTTGTATTGAAGGTCGTGATCGAGTCATTGATTATGTGGCGCAAACTTATGGTCGTGACGCGGTTTCACAGATCATCACCTTTGGTACAATGGCAGCAAAAGCGGTGGTGCGCGATGTGGCGCGCGTACAAAGCAAGTCGTACTTCCTCGCCAATAAAATATCTAAGCTGATCCCTAAGACGCCCGGTATCACGCTGAGCCAAGCACTTGAGCAAGAACCACAGCTTAAAGACTTAATCTCCAATCCTGACAACATGGACTATGAAGACGCCCTTGAGATTTGGGAGATGGCGATTAAACTTGAAGGGGTGTGTCGTAATGTCGGTAAACACGCTGGTGGCGTCCTGATCGCACCGCATAAAATCACTGATTTTAGCGCCATTTACTGTGATGACGACGGTCATCGCGTCAGTCAGTTTGATAAAGACGATGTCGAGGCCGTTGGACTGGTGAAGTTTGACTTTTTAGGGTTGCGTAATCTAACCGTCATTAACGCGGCGGTTGAAAACATCAATCTACGCCGCGCTAAAGAAGGCGTTGATGCCTTGGTATTAGAAGATTTGCCATTAGATGACACCAAAGCTTATAAGCTGTTGCAAGACGCTAAAACCACGGCCGTCTTTCAGTTAGAAAGCATGGGTATGAAAAAATACTTAGCCAAATTACAACCGACCAATATCGAAGATGTGATCGCTATGTGTGCGCTCTATCGTCCAGGTCCGCTCGATGCGGGCATGGTAGAGATGTATATCGACCGTAAACACGGCCGCGAAGAAGTCATTTATGATCATCCCAATCTTGAGCCAATTTTAGAAAACACCAACGGCGTTATTGTGTATCAAGAACAGGTCATGCAGATCTCGCAAGTGATGGCGGGCTATAGCTTAGGCGGGGCAGATATGTTGCGCCGCGCCATGGGTAAGAAAAAACCCGAAGAGATGGCCAAACAGCGTGATATTTTTGTGACAGGTGCCACTTCCCAAGGCATTGATGAAGTCACCTCAGGCGGCGTTTTTGACTTGATGGAGAAGTTCGCCGGTTACGGTTTTAACCGCTCACACTCGGCAGCTTACGGCGTTTTGGCTTATCAGACTGCCTATCTAAAACAGTACTACCCTGCTGAGTTTATGGCAGCAGTCCTAACGTCTGATATGAACAACACCGACAATGTCGTCTTCTTTATCAACGACTGCCGTGAAAACTTTGGGTTGTCCGTGGTGAATCCATCGGTTAACCGTAGTGAGTGGCATTTCGTTGCTGACACCCCGACCAACATTATTTATGGACTTGGGGCTATTAAAGGCGTTGGTGAAGGGGCGGTAGAGTCCATTGTGGAAGCCCGTCGCACGAATGGCCCTTTTAAAGACTTATATGACTTTTGTCGCCGAGTAGACATCAAAAAAGTCAACAAACGCACGCTTGAAGCGTTAGTAAGCGCAGGCTGTTTTGATGACTTTGCAGCGACACTACGACCTGACTTGCCAGCAGACGCGGCTTACGAGATCCGCGGTGCATTGATGAGTCAGTTGCCAAGTGCTGTGCAAGCCGCTGAACAAGACCGCCAAAACCGCGAGATCGGTATGATGGATTTGTTTGGTGAGATGGATGGCGTGGTCGCCGCGCCACCATTGGTGATGACGTCAGAGCTGATTTGGGGTGATAAGCATCGTCTAAAGGCTGAAAAGAACACCTTGGGACTATACCTGACCGGACACCCCATCAATGAGTATTTGGATGAGCTAAAACGTTATACGTCAGGCACACGGCTAGATAAACTCACTGATACTGGTTATAACGGCAGCTGCTATTTTGCAGGCCTTATTATCGATATTGCCAATTTTGGTAATCGCAATGTGATTACCTTGGATGATGGTACTTCTCGTCTTGAAGTTAGCTGCTATGCGGAGCGCTTTAACCGCGTTAAAGAGCAGCTAAAAGTCGATGAAGTGGTTATTATTAAAGGCAGCATTCGTGAGCGTGATGGACGTTTATTTGCGCGTCTTGATAGTGCCATGAGTATGGTTGACGCGCGCTTGCGTTGGCTCAAAAAAATCAGTATAAAAGTTCATGGTAGCGACGTTAACTTGCTCACGCGCTTGCAACCTTTACTCAAGTCAGCACAAGCAGACATCATACCTGCACCGCGCTTAGCGTATAACAGTGAGCAGGACGAGCAAGGTGGCCATAGTAACAATAGCGTTTATGATCCTGCTATGGGTGGTAGCTTGTACGATGAAGACGGTAATGATTTATTGGCTTTAGAAAATGATATGAGTCAAGATGCGCTGCAAAATAGCAGCAGCTATGCCAATAACGCGTTGAGTAATACCGATACGTCCATTAATGATAACTGTCTGCCACTTGGGCTCAGCATTTATGAGGCGTTCGGTATCGCAAATGTTGGTCTATCTGAGCATTGGCGCATCTACCCTAACGACGACAACTTACAGCAGTTAAAGAGCATGGTGAGTGAAGATAACTTACACTTCCATTACAACTAAGGTTTTTTATAGCAAAAAATCTGTCATAGCGATTTTATTACTTTAACTTTTAAAAACTGGATATAAAACTATGGTTGACATCCCACGTAACACGGTGACTAATCAGGCTGAGGAAATTGTTAATCATGAGCAATTTGAAGACATGCGTGACTTGCTAGAAGAAGATTTTGCCGATTTGATACAAGTGTATATGACTGACAGTCAACAGCGAGTCGCGTCCCTACGAATCGCGCAGCAAGAAAACGACAATACCAACGGTTTTGAAATTGCCCATGCCCTAAAAGGCGCGAGCGCCAACTTGGGTACCACGCAACTGGTGCGCCTTAGCAGTCAATTACAAACGCTATGTTGTGAGCATCGCATTAGTGAGCAAGCTGAACTTATTGAAGACATCGCAGTAGCACTACAACGTGCTGAACAAGAAATAAATCAACGTTTGGGACAATAAATGAGTAACAATTATTCATCATCTACCGCCTCAGCATCCCAAGCTTATAGTGTGAGTGACTATCTTGCTTGTGTGCAAGTGGTCATGGTTAACACAACATTGCCTGCCAACATTGGTTCGGCCGCGCGTGCCATGCATACCATGGGTTTATCACGTTTGACGGTCGTTGACCCTAAGCGGCCGATTGACGACACCAGTGTTTCTCATGCTGCCGGTGGTAGTGATCTGTTGTCGTACGCAATGATAGTACCTACCTTAGAGTCTGCGTTAGCGGACTGTCAGCTTGTGTTTGCGGCCAGTAGTCGTAGTCGTCATTTACCACGTCCTGTGGTGACACCAACGCAAGCTGCCAAGATTATGTTTGATTTTATCGATAAGCAGTCCACTCTCGATATAGCCAATGACAATGCAAGCGCCCCGTCCTCAAGCAAACCAAATATAGCCATCTTATTTGGTCGTGAAGATCGTGGCCTGACCAATGAAGAGTTGGCTTACGCAGACTATCACATTCAAATCGATGCCAACCCAGCCTATCCAGTTCTCAATGTCGCCTCAGCCGTACAAGTCATTGCCAGCTTTATCTTTGCTTACGCGCAGACACATGCTCAAACGACCAACAACAACCTAGATAACAACTTGAGCATCACAGCTCAACCAACAGTAGACGTCCATATACGTCAGCAATGGGATGAACCAGCCATTACCCAGCAGCAGCTGCAACAGCTGACTCAGCGTATGACCGAGCTAATGGTTCAGCGCGGTTTAGCAGACAGCGAGCACTTAAAATCATTGCCGTCGAGACTCTCCAGACTGGGCTCGCGATTACAGCTTGACCAAAAAGAGTACCAGCTGTTAAGTGCTTTGATTGCTAAAATCTCAAAAGACTAGGCAGCCGATTTAATCTTAAAGCCAAACGTAGTTAAGATACTTTAAAAGCGATATCGTGCAGCTAGCATGAGGGTTTGACAGCCTATTAGTAGTATTCTGACCACTAAAATTGATGCTAATAAACTGATATTCGTTTATCGGCAATTTTTTTTGATGGCTCATCACTATATTTTGTAGTGCAAAGCTGCTATAACTTGAACAGCGCAAGCAGAAATAAAATTTCACTAACATTAAAAGATAATAGTGATAAATTAAGAGAAAGCTGTAATATTTTTTTAGAAACGACACTTTACCGACGAATAGATAGGACGCTTTATGTCACTGCCATCCAAATTGTTCAAATCGCTTACCCGTATCAAAAAAGAGCTCAAAGAAGACATTGATGCGGTGTTCAACCG
>Ga0208300_100201_pt1 | contig 57516 bp, 79 predicted proteins | sample 23_taG_FD_184096 | JGI IMG/M metagenome (GOLD analysis project Ga0208300, IMG submission 184096) | Marine viral communities from Cariaco Basin, Caribbean Sea - 23_WHOI_OMZ (SPAdes) (version 2) | ecosystem: Environmental > Aquatic > Marine > Oceanic | place: Caribbean Sea: Cariaco Basin...
AGCTCATTCGCCACTCCAATAACCAAGACGCCTTTTGAACATACGTACACGCTTTAAACTTTGACGTTTAGTATCACGTATTTTCAACTCCTCCTTATAACGCTTTACGAACTTAGTTTGCCAGGCGCTAAGCAAGCCAGGCTTATAATCATACATAGCCTTAAGCAATCGATAAGTTTGTATATCATGCTCTAAAGCTTCATAACCCTCTAGCGCGTTGAAGAAGTCTTTCTTGCTGCACAGGTAAGCTTTGCCATTAGTTTCAAACCAGCATACCCCAGTTCTACGGTTATAGTATATACCGTCACGGTCGAATATAGGCGACCACTCGCGGTAATAATGCTTCAATTCATAATCGTACCTTTCGTTCATGTGCTTAGCAAAGAACCCCTCACCTTTCTGGTACTTGTAGAACAGTAAAGGCAACACTTTAATAGATGGTCGTTTAGCCATTAGTCATCCCATACTTCATTTGTTACTATTTCAACAGACCGCTTCTCAACAGCTACCAAGCGAACACAATTTTTAAGCTTTGCTCGCATATTACGCGTTACACGCTTTATAACGCTAGCTTGATTAATGTCTGTTACAAACTGCACATTCAGCTTAGGCTCGGGGCCTAAGCTTTCGCAGGTGCTAAGAACAGCAAACTCACCTTTACTGTTCATAAAGATACTACCTTTGACTTCACACATCTTGTACTCCTAAGAAATTATCCATCATATTTTTAGGCACAGGTTCCCCATAAGTGATGCAATAATGAACGTAAGCTTGTTCCATCGTGCGGAAAGAAAAAGCCCATTTACCACCCTCGGGCATACATACCCATAAACCGCCTTTGACAGGTTTCATACGTGGCTTCACAATAGTAAACATTTTATGCTCACCCTGAAAGGCGGATAGGTCGTACCAACAATGCTTAAAAAAAAGTCCAAAAGACTGGTTAGGTAAAAACTCAACTTTAAGTAAAGCGTTTTCATGGTCTATTTCGGTAATACGACCTTCAACACCCTGCTCACTTCTAACACGCTTGCCTAAATTCCTAACACGCCTGCCTAAATAGCGCTTAGTTAATTGATCTTGAATTGACATTTATTCTTCTCCTAATATGGTAGCAGCAGGACGTCCAAATTCACGTCTTATAGCTGCACAACGTTTTGAACAACTCAACCCCCAATTACGCAAGATATCCGCCTTACGTGCTTGGTAATGCTTGCCGCAATGGCAGCGCATATTGACTTTTACACCCCTTGCAGGCGCTGTGGTCGCTTTTCGCTTAACCCGCTTACGCACACTTCGCATATAGCGCTCTTTTGCCATACGCTCCGTACAGCTTAACCCCTGATTACGCTCATTGCTAGATAGGAAGTCGTCCTGTTCTACTGATTCCTTACCATCCAACCAATCGATTAACGCTTGTGCTTCGCTACACATCACACCACCTCAGCTTTTGACCATTCGTTTGCATTAAGCGCCAGCTCGCTTTTACGCGAATTAAAATGACGCACAGTTAACACGCCACCAGTGCTGACAACAAGTTCGAACACGCTGGCGTTATATTCCTTGATGGTGACTAGCTTACCGTACCATTTACGCTTCTGAATTACTATACGCTGTGACATTAGTTCTCTCCATTTATTACGAGTCATATACATAACCATTTAATTAGTCGACCCACCAGCCAGTGACCACATAAGTCGTCGATTCGCATTTTGCGGCCGAGTGCTGTCTTTTCCCAATAGCCCGTGAGCCTGGCTTGCTCTTTCAGCTGTTCGCTATATTGTTGCTTCAATATGCGCGATTGCATTTTTAACACTTCAGCTACTTCGGGTGCAAGCATAAAATCGAAGCTAGCTATTACACCATCACGGTCATGCTGGTGGTAATTAACAGTATTCGCGTGCTCAGCTAATGTAGGAAAGTCACGAGCAATAGCTTCAGCATTAGTGTACATCATATTATAGCTGAACTGAGCATAGCTGACGGTTTTTGTTTGCGGTATATTGACTGGCGAGCCAGGCGTGAAAAACGAACTTTCATACTCCCTATCGTCTACCAGTATTTGACGGTTAAGCGAGTCCATATGGCGCGAAACCATAGTGTTGACGTGCGCATCAAGCACAATTGTATTATCTGACATGTGTATCACCTTGTTTTGGTTGTTCAACTGCGACTAGTAAAGCACACATCATAGCATAAGTAAAGATTATTTACTTGACGGTGTTATCAGCGTAACACAGCGCGTAACCATAAAAAGCCGGAAAGTAACCTCAAAGGTTACGAGCTTTAAAGTATCTTTTGATAACAAATTAATTTTTGATGTTAAATTTAAAAATATTTATTAATAAAAAAATATATATAAAAAACAATAATATATATAAATATAAATAAATAGTAATATTAATAGATGTATAGTCATAAACTGACACAAATATAAATAAAGCTATTTGCACTCACAAAAGCACATGACCTCGTAACCATATACACATAGGTACATATATAAAATCAGGGAGGGGGTGTGTTTTTAGGTTACGAAGGTTACGAGCCCCTTTTTTCCTTAAAAATCAATAACTTACGCGGTTACGAGCAGGTTACTTTGAGGTTACGAAGGTTACGAGCTGGAAAAAGTCATATAAAAGAATACTGAATTAGTTAAAAATACTTAACCAAACACACAATAAACTTAATGAACCATCTAGCGCATAAATAAAGTTTTTCAACAGCTTTTGCCAAACACTGTAAAAACTCACACAGGAGCAACTCAACAGTTTAATTTACTCGCCCAACAGTTTAATTTAGTAGGTCAACGCTAAAGTTTAACACCTGATCAGCAAAATGCTTGCAATTGCACCCGTGAAGCTATAACGTGGTCAACCCTAGCTAACTCAGAGGTGTAAAATGGCTACCTTAAACACAGAAGTCTTGTCGACTTTTATCGACCAAGGGGTTCGAACAGAAACCCCACAACAGCGCTTTGACGCGCACTATATAACAACGCAAGAGATCATGGAACTGGTGAACGTAACTCGCCCGACGGTCATCAGTAAACTTAAACATCGTTTCCCGACTATTAAAATAGGTAACACATACTTTTGGGAACGCACGCCAGAAATCACGAACTTTCTGCAAGCATGGGATCTAATGCGCCAACAAGGTGAGTAAATGTATCACAACATACCTCTTGAACTTAGGCTCAGGCCTCGTTGGTGTTTCACAGGGCGCGAAGTAGATGGCGGTGCAGCTAAAGCTCCGTTTTACTGGTGCGAACTTGAAAACAAATTTAAACCCCTGAGCCCACACGATTATCATTTATGTCTGACGTTCGACGAACTTGAACCAATGCTCGCGGCTAACCCTGATCGCGGATTTGGCTTCGTAATGGTCGACGGTGACGGTTTAACATGTATTGACCTTGATGTAAAAGACGACGCACCTATAAGCGCGACGGAAAGACAAATAGCGTTAGTTGATGGTATGACCACATATACCGAAGTTTCGCAAAGTGGTACAGGTTTGCACTTGTGGCTCAAAGGTGAAGTTAAGGGTGCTATTAAAACTAACGAAATGGAAGTGTATTCGCGCGAGCGTTTTATTATATGCACAGGTAACGTTTATAAAGACCTACCTATCGCTGACGACCCTACCGTTATTGAGTTCTTTAATGCACGCGTACAGGAACGGGCTGAGTCGCTTAACTTTGTTGATGCACCGCAAACCAAAAGCGACGAAGAAATTGTGAAAGCTGCTTTCGAGGGCGATCACAGTGGTAAGTTCGCTTGCTTAATGGCTGGTGAGTGGCAAAAGTACGAAGAAATTATGCGTCGTCAAGGGTCTTACGAATTTACGTTCGACGCAAGCCAGGCTGACAGTGCGTTTATGACAATTATTACGTACTACACGCGAAACGTTGAACAGTGCAAGCGCCTGTGGCGTATGAGTGCTCTAGCAGACGTGACCAAGCGTTATCCGGGCAACGTAACAGAGCAGCGTAAAAAGGCCAAAAACCTTGGCACCGATTACAAGCTGTTACGCGCGATCAAATACGGTGTACACAAGAACGACACTGACGCTAAGCTTAAGAAGCAAATGGCAGACGATGCACGCGAGGCAAGTCAAGCTCTAATTGCTAAAGCGAAAGCAGTAGCTCAAGGTAATGTTGAAGAACTTATTGGTACTGTGCCGCCTGTGGCTGGTGAGCTTGCATACCCGCCTGGCATGATGGGTGAACTTGCACGTTACTTCCAGTCGCAGTCAATTAAACCAATTAAGGATTTCGCTATTGCCGAAGCGTTAGCTGTGGCCAGTGGCTTATTCGGGCGCACGTACAATATAAGCGGAACAGGTCTTAACACATATCTAATGATGCTCGCACCATCGGGTTCGGGTAAATCAGCGTTAAGTAAGAACCCTGAAAACCTTATGACAATGCTTGAGCGTTCGCATGGTGTTATAGGTGCGCGGCAATTTATCATGTCTAAGCGCTTTACCCACGAGAACTCGATGTTCCAAGAATTCAAAGACCGCTCGCAGTTCTGCCAGTGCTTAAGTGAATTCGGTAAGGTGTTCAAAAACATGGTGAGCGAGAACAACAGTGGTGGCGCGTTAGCTACTGTTCGCGAATGTATGACAGACATGTATTCTAAGTCGGGAATGTTTGACGTTGCTGGTGGTATGCGTTACGCAACAGCAGAACGATCGGTTGACTTAGGTTATCCGGTAGGGTACAGCTTCTTAGGCGAATCGGTTCCTGAACCATTCTTTGAAAGTATAACGCCTGATATGTTTACTGATGGTTTTATGTCGCGCTTTCTTATCATGCACTATCAAGGTGAAGTGCCTTATGACACTGTATACCAAGCGAAAGAACCACCACAGCACTTGTTACAGCATTTGGTACAAGCTGCGACGGGTGCAGTTCGTGCGCTCATGGACATTAACAGCGTGAACGTCACACAAGTTGGTCTTGACGCTTGGTCTGGTAAATGGTTCGCGGACTTTTCGCGTGAATGTACAGACAAGGTTAACGAGCACAAAAGCGCCCCTGTTATAGCGTCTCTGTGGACGCGTGCTAACCTTAAGGTATTAAAACTGGCTGCACTATTGGCCACAATGGACTGTCCTAGCAGGCCTGTTATAGAGCAAGCGCACGTTGAATGGGCTTATGACTTTGTAATGCGTCACAATTACCTTGTATATAGTTCAATGCGTGACGGTTTACTTGCTAACTCAAGTGAGTCAGAAGCGCTTACGGCTTTACGTGAAATTATGATGTCTTTTTACACCTATTCAGGTGATCTTAAAGCTTATCATAAAAAGGGTAACGAAATGCAAGCTAACGGGCATGTTCCGTGGGGTTACATTCAACGCATCGCTAGTCGACGCGCAGCCTTTAAAGCTACGCAATGGAAAAAGTCAGCGCAAATTATACGTGAAGCAGTCGATGAGCTTAAACGCTCAGGAACTATCATACAACTAAGCCAGCAAGAAACGCTTGAAAAATACAGCACAACCGCTCTAATTTATCAGGTTGTGCATTAATGTAATCTTTTATTGACATGTGAACGGTGCTATGGTAGTGCCGTTCGTAACTAAACGGAGAAAACGAAAATGAGTACAGTTTTTAATACTCGATTAGTCCAGCAATGGGCACACGATAGAAACCTTATTAACGGTTCTAACCCTAAACAACAATTCCTTAAGCTTGCTGAGGAAGGTGGTGAGGTTGCAGAAGCTATTCTGGAATTTGACAAGGATAAGCTGGTAGATGCAATTGGCGATACCACTGTGGTCATTATTATTATCGCTTCACAGCTTAACGTTGAACCAACAAATTTCACGTCTTGTACTTATAAGATGGATAAGCAGCCTAAAGATTTTGAAACGGGTGTTAAGACAAAAGAAGCGCTTGCGATTGGCTTACACGTGTTTAATCATCTTAAAGACGTAGCTGGTGATATTGCACGTGACCGCGATCCTCAAGAAAGTATGCACAGGGTTATGGCGGCTTTGTTTTTGCTGTGTGAACAGTGCTGTCTTGATTTTAGCGAATGCTTACGTAAAGCATACATGGAAATCAAAGACCGTACAGGTACAATGATTGATGGTGTATTTGTAAAGGACGAATAACATGAGTGCGTTTAATAAAGAACTTACCCTTGACCAAAAAATACTCGAATGGGCTGGCAATGCTGAAGCGTTAGCACGCATTAAGAAAATTGAAATGGAACAACGTAAGGAGCTTGTAAGTGAGCTGTTTCCTGAGCCTAAGTACGGCACACAGCACCACAACCTTGGTGGCGGATACAAAGTTACGTTTGTCCATAAGCAAGACACCAAGCTTGACGAAGAAGCGTTCGCTCTTATCCAGCCTGAGCTTGAGAAGCTTGGTGATGATGCTAAAGCTGAGCTAACGAACGCGGTTAAATACAAAGCTAGTCTTGTGATGGCTGGTTACAAAGCCATGTCCGATCAAGTTAAAGAATTGTTTGATGAAGCGATTATCACTAAAGACGCTTCTCCTAGCTTAAAGCTTGTTGTGCCAAAAGCTGATAAGTAAGTTAGTTGTTATCTAGCTTTTAGATCTTAGAGTGTTATTATAAACACAACTTAAACGGGGTCACGTTAGACCCCCTCAAATGTAAACAAGGATATACCATGCGTATTAAAAATCTTATCGCTACACTTTCAACTTCTTTGACCACAATTGGTGTTCAGTTTAAAGACCACTCTGGCGAAGGCTTCGGCAAGGTTTACACGTACAAAACAGACCTTCAGCTTGAAGTAGGTGACGAAGTTATCGTTGATGCGCCTTCTACGGGTTTGACCGTTGTTAAGGTTGCACGCGTTGATACACTTGCAGATATTAACATGAACGCACCTTTCACTTATAAGTGGGTCGTTGGTAAAGTTGACGTTGAAGCACACGCTAAGCGTTTGGAAAAAGAAGCAGAACTTGAAAAAGAGTTCGCAGCTATCCAAGCTAAGGTTCGTAAAATGCGTCAAATCGCTGAGCTTAAAGCTGCACTTGGTTTCTCTGAAGACGAAAAGTGCGAAGAGCTGGACAAGTTGATGGCTAAAATCAACGAGCAATAATTAACTTGATGGGGTAGTATTTTCTACCCCTACTTTAGGAGTTAGTATGTTTGAATATTTCTCACAAGCTTATCTTACAGTTGCTATCATACTTTATGTCGCAGCTAGCCTGACAACTAAAGAGAAGCATCCTAGCCTTCATCAAGCAGGTCTTAGTGCTTTCACAATCGGTGTTCTTACCGTACCAGTAGCGCTAGTATTTCTTTTAATTCGTGAACTAATCGGAGCTTAATAAATGGCTATACAGTTAGTAAGCGCGGACAGTCTAGCAGCTAGCAACGGTGTTAAGATTGTGATTTACGGTCGTTCTGGTATGGGTAAAACCATGCTTTCAGCGACAATGCCGAATCCAATTGTACTTAGCGCGGAAGCTGGTCTGTTATCACTAAAACGTGAAAATATTGAGCGTGTATGGGGTGTGAATAACCCTGCTATCACGTACGAAATCCCCGTAATTCAGATTCGCAACGTTAACGACCTTGTCGAAGCTGAGAACTATTTACGTACCGACCCGCAAGGCCAGCGTTTTAACCCTGTACTTGACTCAGCGACGGAAATTGCTGAACAAGTGCTTGCAAATGCTAAGAAGCAAGTAAAAGACCCCCGACAAGCTTATGGTGAGCTCATTGAACAAATGACCAAAACCATTAAAGCTTTTCGTGACTTGCCTGGGCGACACGTTCAGCTTAACTTTAAAGAAGAACGTAGCAAAGACGAAGGTACTGGCATGACACTTGCCGGGCCAAGTATGCCAGGCCAGAAAATGGGCCCCGCTACACCTTATTTGACCGACGAGGTTTTCCAGTTATTTGCTGGTAAGAACCCTGACGGTTCTATGTTCCGAGCTTTACGTACACAGCCTGACTTCAGCGCTGATGCTAAAGATCGGTCTGGTGCGCTCGATGAATTAGAATACCCACACATCGGGAACATCATTAACAAAATACTGGGTACAACCAATCAAACTCAAACCGCTTAGACGAGGATTTATATAATGGCTGGATTAAATTTTAACGCCGAAACAGTAGCACCGAACCAAGCTTTCGAAAACCTTGCGCCAGCATGGTACACTGCAATGATCACCGAGTCGGAAATGAAACCGACAAAAGGTGGTGACGGGTCTTATCTTGAAATTACGCTCGAAGTGATTGCACCACAGCAGTTCGCTGGCCGTAAGCTTTGGGATCGTTTGAACTTGAATAACCCTAACGAAAAAGCGGTTGAAATTGCATACCAGACGCTTTCTGCTATCTGTCACGCAACTGGTGTGATTCAGGTACAAGACTCGCAGCAGCTTCACAACATTCCTATGGATGTGAAAGTTGGCTTGTCTAAAGTCACTGAGCAATACCCTGAGCCACGTAACGAAGTAAAAGGCTATCGTCCGGTTCAAGGTGGTACAGGTGCAGCAGCTCCACAAGGTATGTCAGCACCACAGGGCGCACCACAAGCTCCGCAGGGCATGGCAGCACCGCAAGCAATGCAGACGCAAGCTCCACAGCAAGCACAAGCACCACAGCAAGGACAGTGGCAGCAGCCTAACCAAGCTCCGCAGCAAGCACCACAGAACGCTGCACCGCAAGAGCAAGCGCCTCAACAAGGTGGATGGCAGAACGCTGCACCACAGCAGGGAGCACCACAGCAAGCTCAAGCACCACAGCAGCAAGCTGACTTACCACCAGCAGAGCAGCACCCACAGACCAACCAAGGCGGTCAAGCAGCAGCTCAAGCAGGTACACCACCTTGGCTAGCTAATCAAGGTTAATCTTTAAGTTAACTATTTAAAAGGGGTCGTTTGACCCCTTTTTTATCAGTAGGAAAAATTATCATGCTTGCACTACTAATCTACATTTTGACTATTATTTTGGTGAACATTGGGTTCACCTTAATACCTCCGATTGATATTGGCTTTGGTTTGTTTGCACCTATGTCGATCGTGGCGGGCGCTGTCTTTGTTGCGCGTGACTACGCACAGCGAGCAGTCGGTGACGTTGTCCTTGTTGCTATGATTGTGGGATGCTTCGTTAGCTATGAACTAGCTGACCCTAATGTGGCCATAGCTAGCGCCGTTTCTTTTGCCTTTAGCGAGTTTATCGACTGGCTTATCTTTAGTCTTACCAAAAAACCTTTCAATGAACGTGTACTGATAAGCTCCCTTATAGCAGCACCAATTGATACAGCGGTCTTCCTGCTATACATAGACATTCTATCAATACCCACATTTGTTCTTATGGTATTATCAAAGTTATTAGTAGCAATTGGAGTATGGCATTATGGAAAACGTCAGAAAGCGTGCGGAGTGGTTGAATCCGCCTGAGCGTTGTGACGAGTGTAGCTCACAACGAATTAGATATGCAAACAACCGAATCTTATACAAAAAGCCCGTTGGCGATTGGCCTTATATTTGGCACTGTGATTGCTGCAAAGCCGCAGTCGGTTGCCACCACGGCACGTTCTACCCGCTTGGTAAAATGGGCAATTACCAGACACGCCAAGCTCGCGCTAGAGCTCATAAATGGTTTGATCGCATACACAAACAATATAGGCTTATGAGTCGTACAGGTGCTTATACTTGGCTTGCTGAAAAGATGAGCCTTAAAAGGCACCAGTGCCATATAGCGCATTTTAATAGTGAGCAATGTGAGCAGGTAATACAGTTGTCCAAAAAGCGTATCAAGCAAGGTCAACCAAAAAAGGGTAAACTAACCCACATACGAGGCCGGAAGGTCGTCAATCCAGGCGAAAGGAGAAAATATTGATGGGTGTACAACTTGCAGAAAAAACATTAAAAGCAATCAGCGACGCGCTTAACGCTGATAAGTGCGGACAGTTCAGACAGAACTTAAAAGTGCTTTTACCTAAAATGGAAGACGCTTATCGCGGTACGGAAAGTAAGTTTCGCAGCCACCAAGGTGCTTCGGGTATTGGGGTTGATTGCCCTAGACAAGTCCAGCTTCGTTGGAAGTGGGTAGCACAAGCAAGCTTTGACGAACGTATGTTACGGCTCTTTAACCGCGGCCACCTTGAAGAAGCGCGTTTCCTTGCCATGCTAATGTGCATACCTAACGTTCAGCTATGGTACGAAACAGACGAAGGCGGGCAGTTTAAGTTCAACGACTTTGGCGGTCACTATGGTAGCGCTCTTGATGGTATTATGGTTAACTGTCCTGACCTTGAGCCTGGCGTACCTTGTTACACCGAATTTAAAACAGCCGGAAGCAAAGCGTTCGCTAAGATAAAGACGGGCGGATGCCAAGCTGAAAAGCATGAACATTATGTGCAGATGAATCAATGTATGGAGTATTACCAGTTACCATATTCGCTGTATATGGTAGTCAACAAGGACACTGATGAGCTTTACGCTGAAATTATTGCTTACGACGCGGACAACGCTAAGACGTACAAGCAGCGAGCTGAGCAAGTTATTTTCACAACAGACGCGCTGACCCGTATTAGCAACCAATCAACCTTTTGGAAGTGTAAGTTCTGCGACGTTAAGTCTGTGTGCCATGGTAAAGAAGCACCTGAAATAAATTGTCGTACTTGTATACATTGGACAGCTAAGCGCGAAGGCGGTTATTCGTGTAATCGTGGTCACAATGAAATAGTAAGTGATAAAACAGCTTGCTTTGATGGGTGTGGTGAACACGTTTACGACCCGACGCTACTGCCACGCTTTAGCTTTATGGGTGGAAACCACGAAAGCAACTATGCCGTATATCGTACGCGTGATGGTAAGGAGTTCAAGCAAGGCCCTGACCACATTACGTCACAACAAATACAAACGAAGGAAGTTTGGTAATGAAGCCACGCGATTACCAAGAATATGCAATCAACAGCATATTCAAATACTTTGAAGACGGTAAAGTCGGCAATCCTGTCGTATGTATGCCAACAGGTACAGGTAAATCGCTAGTCAGCGCTGAGTTCATACGTCGTGTATGTACTCAGTGGCCTGGCCAACGAATTATCCTACTAACGCACGTCAAGGAGTTAATTGAGCAGAACTATGACAAACTAATGCAAATTTGGAGCACCGCTCCGGCTGGTATTTATTCGGCTGGTATTGGTCGAAAAGAAACTATGTTCAACATAACATACGCAGGCATACAATCAATTCACCGCGTAGCACATGAGTTCGGACATGTTGACCTTATTATAGTCGACGAGTGCCACCTCATACCTACCAAGTCGAACACGATGTACCGTAAGTTTATTGAACTTCTAAAACGTGTGAACCCCCACTTAAAAGTGATAGGTTTGACAGCTACCGCCTGGCGTGTTGGTACTGGTATGATCACGGACGAAAATGGTTTCTTCGACGACATTTGCTGTGATATGTGTTCGTTCGACGCGTTCAACTGGTTTTTTGATCAAGGTTACTTATGTGAGCTTGAACCGCGTGCTACCGAAACCGAACTTGACCTTACTGGTGTTGGTACTAGTCAAGGTGACTACAAGCAAGGTGAGCTTCAGCGTGCAACGGATAAGGAAGAAATTACCCGAGCCGCTGTTGCTGAAACCGTACAGGTAGCACGTGAAGAAAACCGAAACCATTGGCTTATATTTGGTACGGGTGTTGATCACGTTGAGCACATTGTAACCGAACTACAAGCGCAAGGTATAACAGCCGCAGCCGTACACAGTAAAATGAGTACAGCACAGCGTAACGCTAATATTGCAGCATTTATGAACGGGGAAGTAACGGCGCTTGTTAATAATGGTGTACTAACCACAGGGTTCGACGCGCCATTTATAGACCTGCTCGTGATACTGCGTGCAACCAAGTCGCCTGGCTTATGGGTGCAAATATTAGGCCGCGGCACACGTCCTTTCTATGCTCCAGGCTACGACCTTTCAACACAACAGGGTAGACTTGACGCTATTGCGTACAGCGAAAAACCTAATTGCTTGGTCATGGACTTTGCTGGTAACACGTTACGACTTGGCCCTATTAATGACCCAGTATTACCCAAGAAAAAGGGTAAAGGTGGCGGCCAGGCGCCTGTACGTGAGTGTGACCATTGCCCTATGATATTTCACGCTAGCTTGCGTAAGTGTCCGAAGTGCGGCCATGAGTACCCACCGGAAATCAAGTTCAGCGCTAAGTCGAGCGGTGAAGAGCTTATAGCTAAAAAGAAAAAGGATGACACACCTTTAGTACAGACTTTTAAAGTAGATATGTTAACATACAAGCTTCGCAAGGGGCGTATGAATAAGCCTGATTATATTGAAATGACGTACCAGTGCGGCTTACGACGCTTTAAGCAGCCTTTATGTCTTGAACATGAAGGTTACGCTCGTAAAGCTGCACGTGATTGGTGGCGCGAAGCAGCAGATACTGAGCCGCCTGAAACGCTAGGTGAAGCAACCGAACGCTGGCATGAGTGTTCTACACCACAGTTCATACGCGTATGGACAAATCGTAAACCTTATCCAGAAATTAAAAAGATAGATTACAAGGGGGAAATAGGACATGAAGTCGGAATGGGAAATATGGCAGCACCAGCAACGCGAAGCGCGTAAGCTTGCACAACGGGAAATGAGCGATGCTGGTATTATTATGACTTGTGCTAATTGCGATCACTGTATAGTAGCTGATAACAAGTGCGGTAAGTACGGAGCTACTCCGCCGATTAGTGTGGTCAGTACGGGTTGTGACGAATGGGAAATAAAAGTCCCTTTCTAAGTGATTGATATAATATGGGTTTTCAAAAAACCCATATCTTTTTAGAAAAAGATGAAAAAAGTAGTTGCAATGGATCTCAGTTTGAATGAATATACACACATCGCTTAAGCAAAGCGGTAAACAAAAGCAGATTAAATCAACGGAGATTCAAATATGAAAACTTACTCAAATAAATCAAACGCTGTACGTGCAATGAACACTTACACTCAGAAAGTTCAGCAATACCTTAAAGGCGCTGAAGTTGTAGAGTACGACAACGCGTTCGCAGTTAGCTTCAGCATGGACAGCGAAACACCTGATGAAATGATTGCAATGCTTGGTGAGAAGTTTATCGTTTCAACTGTTAAACCTGAGCCAGTAGTTGGTGAGTTTGTTAACTGCCCTGATTGCGGTATCCACCTTAGCAACGGTGTAAGCTGCTACGAAACACAGCGTCAAATCGCAGCACAGGAAAACGCACCTGAAGCACGTATTAAAAAAGAATATGTGTGCTTAGCTTGCGACCACGAATTCGGTGAAGTTGTTAAAACTGCAAAAGCTAATTCATCTAACACAGCGAGTAACGCGACAGGTAACGGGCTTAAAATTCAGAAAAATCGTGAAGAGCGTAATGGTGTTAAGCGTCCTTCAAATGGCGGTAAGTGTGCGCAACTTTGGGATCTGTTTGACGCAATGTACGCTGAAAAAGGTATTGTGCCAACACCTAAACCAGCAAAACAACGTTCAGCTGAGCTAGGGTTAGACCCAGTGACCACACAGGTTCAACTTTACCGCTGGCGTGAGTTCATGGGCTTTAAAGGTAAATAAGGTTCAAAGGGCTTGCTATCAAGCGAGCCCTATTATAAGCTACGCGACCATGAACTAGACGTTAGGAACTACCATCATGTTATTTTTATTTGTTGATTGTAAAATTTTGAAAATCGTCGAAAGCGAAGCACAGGCGTTTTATTGGGCTGATCTGCTTGCTCCAAAAAGCGATTACTATGTTAATGAAGTAAGCGTTGCTGGCTTACAGGGTTTCACTGATGTAGAACTTCGCAAAATTCACGATAATCATAGTGATGGTATTAAAGCGTCTAGTTCATGGTCGCGTGAAGCTTTAATTGGTTCAGTCCTTAAAGTAATGAACAACATAGAAGCTGATCAAACTGCTGAGTATTTGCTAAACGGCAAACTAGGCGGCAAGTATAGCAACCCTAAAATCGAGCCTGTAAGCGCCACACAGCAGCTTAAAAACTGCGGCGACGTAACACAAGCAGGTAAAGGCGTTGTAAGCACCACAACGCGCACAGCTAGCACAACAGCGAAACGTCCTAAGCCAGGCACAGCTTCGGCGCGTATTTGGGATAAATGTGACGAAATACGTGAAGTAAAAGGTTTTGAGTTCGTTAAAACCGGAGTTGCTGAGTGGGGTGATACACAAGGAATTAACCCGTCAACAGTACGTACACAGTTTGGCCATTGGCGTCGTTTTAACGGTCTTTGATAAGCTTTAAAAATAATTTCAAAAAGGGCTTGCAATCACATTTGTGATAACTTAGTATTAGCACCATCGCAAAGCGAATTAACTTTTAAACCCCGTTATTGGAGAAATATAATGTCAAACGAAAATAAAGCCCCTGAAGCAGCAACCGAAACCGCGAAGCCTGCCGTAGTTCAAATGCCTGAACAGAACGGAGTTCGTCAACCTCGTCCGAACACTAACTGTGACGTAATTTGGCAACGTGCTAATGCTATGTCTCAAGAGCGTAACGCACCTGTGGCAGTTGCTGATTTACTTGAAGTGCTAGTAGCTGACGGTTTTAACCCTGCAACAGTAAAAACTCAGTACGCTCGCTGGCGTAAGTTCCACGGTATCGAAGGTGTAGTGGTATCTGACAAAGCCCGTCAAAAGCGCGAAGAAGCTGAAGCGAAAAAAGCTGCTAAAGAAGCAGAACGCGAAGCTAAGAAGAAAGCGCGTGAAGAAGAAAAAGCACGTAAAGCAGCGGAACGTGCTGAAGCGAAAGCAGCAAAGGAAGCTGAGCGTAAAGCTAAAGCTGAAGAGCGTGCAGCAGCAAAAGCAGCAAAAGAAGCTGAAAAAGCTGCAAAAGCAGAAGCAGCAAAAGCGAAAGACGCCGCAAAAGCTGACAAAGAAGCTGAATAATAAATAAAACACAGCCCTGAGCCCTAGTTTTACGCTAGGGCTTTTTATTCAATCCGGTGTACCCTGCCACCATCACAAACAAGGGATTCAAATGAATACTCAAAAACCCCTTCGCTTACAAAAGAACCAACCTAGCGAAGTTCTACTCCACTCTATTTTTCCAACTATTCAAGGTGAAGGTATATATGCCGGGCAACCTGCAACGTTCATTCGTTTAGCTGGATGCAACCTTAGATGCCCTGTATGCGATACCGAGTATACTAAAGGTGCGCGTATGCGCAGCGTTGACCACATTGTAAAAGCTGTGGAACACGTTACAGCGCCGAATAAGCTTGTGGTCATTACAGGCGGTGAGCCATTTAGACAAAACCTTAGTGAGCTTGTTGCACAGCTAATGAAGCACGAGTACACAGTTCAAATTGAAACTAACGGTACGCTTGCGCCTACATACAATACAAACTATCCTGTTCGTATTATGTGCTCGCCTAAAATCGGGCGTATACATAAAGACCTTGCACCACACGTATCAGCTTATAAGTACGTAGTTGATTACAAGCACGTTGACGTTGTGGACGGTTTACCGACACGCGTGCTAGGTTTGAAGGTGAAGCCAGCGCGTCCACCAATTGAACACGAACGACCTATTTTCATCCAGCCTGTGGACTGTAAAAACCCAAAGGAAAATGAAAAACATCTGCTAGCAGCGGTAAGCTCAGCAATGGCGCATGGCTACACGCTATGTCTTCAGATTCATAAAATAATTGACGTGGAGTAATACAATGGAAGAACGTGATTTTTACGGCGAAGTCCGTGACCTGCTTAACGAGTGGGCTGATAATTTGGGTGGCTATGACGATAGCATTCGCACAGACGTAGAAGAGATTTTAGTCGACGTGGAGGCGGGATATGAATAAGTTAATTCAGGAAAAAGATTACAAAAACGAAACTTGTGTTGTCGTAATGAGTGGGGGTCAAGACTCAACGACGTGTTTAGGTATGGCGGTCGAACTTTTCAAAAAGGTTATAACTGTTAGCTTTACTTATGGTCAGAAGCACGGTGTGGAAATTTTTTGCGCTAACGAAATCGTAAAGGAAATGCAAGAAAAGTTCGGTGTTGAAATTGAGCAGCATGTAATTAATGTTGACGCTTTACGAAACATTGGAAATAGCGCTTTAATAGCTGGTGACGAACAGGACGACGTAACTAAAGAGCACGCACAGAAGCCTGGCTTGCCAGCGTCTTACGTACCGAACCGTAACGCCACGTTCCTAACCCTTGCTCACGCGCTAGCACAAAAGGTAGGCGCTAAAGCGGTTATGACTGGTGTGTGCCAAACCGATTACAGCGGATACCCCGACTGCCGACGCAACTTCATTGAGCAGCTACGTGACGCGCTTAACATAGGTTCGGACAGTTTTATCGAATTTATAACCCCTTTAATGTACGTTGATAAAGCGTTCACATTTAAGCTTGCTGAAGAGTACGACGTGCTTGACATCGTTTTACAGAAAAGCCATACTTGCTATCAAGGTGATCACAACACAGAAAACGAATGGGGTTTTGGCTGTGGTGAATGTCCTTCGTGCGAACTACGTGAGAAAGGCTGGGCTGAGTTTCTGGAGCGCTACTAATGGAGCGCGTTAGACTTGAGGGCGGCCCGTTAGCGGGTCGTCTTATTGACCTAGCTTGTGCAGCTAGCGGAACTCTAACGTTTAGCTTGCACGGTCAAACGGGTCGTTATTTAAAGATAGAAGGTCTTTACGGACGTGTATCAAATAAACTTAAATGGGAACATAAAATTGAAAAAGCTGTATAAATCAACTAAAACTTTCGGGCACGACTTAGGTCTGAGCTGTGCGTTTCGTCAATGGCGTGCTGAGTCGCATTGCCGTTTTATTCATGGCTACGCGCTATCTATTCATTTAGAGTTTACGTCAAGTGCATTAGACGACCGTAATTGGGTTGTTGACTTTGGCGGTTTCGGTGACATTAAAGAGTGGATTAAAGAAACATTTGATCACACTACTATTGTCGCTAAAGACGATCCTGAAGTGGAAACGTTTGAAAAGCTTTGTGACGCTGGCTTAATTGACCTTATTAAAATTGATAATGTTGGTTGCGAAGCGTTTGCTGATTACATCTATAAAACCGTCTCTGGATGGTTGCGTCGCAAGTGTGAGAACGCTGACGTTCTTGAAGGTGTGCAGCTAACCAAAGTTGAAGTAAGAGAACACGGTGCTAACAGCGCCATTGTAGAAGTAGCGTACAACGAGGAAACACGCTAATGACTAACGAACAATTAGAGCTAATTCAATTAGCAATTAAAGATACTCTTTTCGCAATTGAAAAACAAAAGGACGGTAAACTTCGCGAAGGGTTACAGGAAACACCGAAACGCTATGCTAAAGCCATGGCTCATTGGTTCGGCGGTTACGCTGTTGATATTGCGGATATCCTTAAGGTGTTCGAAGATGGTGCAGACAACTATGACGAAATGGTTGTGGTCAAAGACATTCCAATCTATAGCCATTGTGAACACCACATTGCACCAATCATTGGCACAGCAACTATCGCTTACATTCCAAACGGTAAAATTGTCGGTCTGTCAAAGCTGTCCCGTCTAGCTGACGCTTTCGCACGTCGTTTGCAAGTACAAGAGCGTTTGACTACACAAATTGCTGACGCACTTGAAGAGCATTTGCAACCGCTTGGCGTTGGTGTGTTGATTCGTGCGCGTCATATGTGCATGGAATCACGCGGTATTTCGCAGCAAGGACACCACACTATCACAACCGCGTTACGTGGCGTCATCAAAGAACAAACCGAAACACGTTCTGAGTTCTTAAGCTTAGCTAACAGTGATGTGAAAGTCTAACAACTACTAGCTAATTGAAAGCCGTTCGGTTATTATAACCCTACGGCTTTTTTATTCTTTGGAGGAAGCACATTGGACGGTAAATTACAGATTTATTTAGCCGCGGTATTCACAAACAGTTATATGCCAGGCGGAAACCGATACCCAAAATTAAACGAGCGCGAAATTGAAGTAATGGAGCGCGTTTCAAACCATAACATACTTGAATCATACCACTATGTTTTGAAACAGTCGTTTGTAAATAACATGCGCGAAAATAACGCTAAGGTGTTTCTTGACTCGGGTGCGTTCTCTGCTTGGTCTTTAGGTGCAACAATCAAAATTGAAGACTACTGCAATTATATTCGACGTAACGCGGACATTATACGCGTTGAAGACGGAGACCTAATGGCGTCCGTACTCGATTCGATCGGTAGCGCACAAGGTACGTTTGAAAACCAAATGCACATGGAACGCCTAGGTGTGCGTCCGTTACCCTGCTTTCACTACGGTGAAGACGAACGCTATTTGGAGTGGTATATTAAAAATTATACTTATATCACGATTGGGGGTATGGTAGGTAAATCGAAAGTCCACCTTGAAAAGTGGCTTGACCACATTTGGTCGAAGTACCTTTGTGACGGTAGCGGTAACGCTAAGATTAAAGTTCACGGTTTCGGTCTTACGTCTGTTAGCTTGATGGAACGTTACCCTTGGTATTCGTGTGACTCCTCGTCCTGGATACAAGCAGCCGCATTCGGTTCAATCTTTACAGCTAAGCATGGCCCGATAGCTGTGTCAGCTGAGTCGCCTAGCCGTCATACGCAAGGGCAGCACATTACAACGTTATCATCAATTGAACGTGAATATATGGAAGATATGTTGTTTGAACATGGATTTAGTGTTGATCGCTTATCCACCATTTATGAATCACGTGCTGTGTATAACATGCTTGGCTATATGCAAGTAAATGATATGATCAATAAAGAAAAAACTAATCAAAACCTAAACATGATACAGGGGCTTTTCTAATGTCCAAAGAACTACTTGACAAAATGAAATTCGTTCAAGGTTGTGTGGCACGTAAAGAGCTTGTACCAACATTAACCCATTTTAAAATTGAAGCTGGCCGTATACAAGGTTTTAACGGTCGCATGGCTTTGTCCGTACCTATAGACTTCGATGTTGACTGCAAACCGAAAGCTGTGCCACTTGTAAACGCTATTGGCAAATGTAAAGACACAATTCAGCTAGGTATGACAAAAACAGGTCGCTTGTCGGTTAAATCAGGCAAGTTTCGAACATACATTGAATGCGTCGACGGGCACAGCGCTCACCTAGAACCTGAAGGTCAATTTGTTGACATTAACGGTGAAGTTATGTTAGCAGCATTACGAGCTGTACAGCCTTTTATCGCCGACGACGCTGCACGCCCTTGGTCTAACGGTGTTTACTTTTGTGGTCACAGCGTGTATGCAACAAACAATGTGATCATAGCTGAACATTGGCTAGGTGAACCGTTCCCTGTCGACGTAATCGTACCACGCGACGCGGTCAAAGAACTGTTACGAATTAAAGACATTCCTACGCGTTTTCAAATGAACGACAACTCATTGACAATTCATTATGCTGATGGTAAGTGGCTTCGTACTAACCTTATCGACGATAAATGGCCAGCTAAAGTTACTGAACTATTGTCCGCGCAAGGAAAGCCCGTTACTATACCGCCTGAGTTTTTTGAAGGCATAGATGCAATGAAACCTTTTATTGATAAGTTTAACCGTATTGTATTCGAGCCTGGCTTAATGCGAACGCACCAAAAGGACAGCGGTGAAGGGTCAAGTTATGAAATTGACTGGCTTACCAGCAAAAGCACCTTCTCACTACCTATGCTGCAAAAGCTTGAGGGTATTGCGCACAAAATAGATTTGACAATGTACCCGAAGCCATGCTTATGGTACGGTGAAAACGTCAGAGGTTTGATTGTTGGTATGCACTGGCTTGAGGGTGAACTATGAAGCCTAAGGTGATTTTGGTTTGTGGTAGTCATAAACGGGGCGACAAGGAACACGTTTTTCGCGTTCTTGACTCTATAGTTCAATACCTAGACACTGACTTCGCAATTGTTCACGGTGGCGCTAACTTTATTGATAATTTCGCCGACCAGTGGGCGAAGCAAAATGGTTACTGTTCAATATGCGTGAACGCTAATTGGAATTTTTTCGAAAATAAAGCGGGCCCTGTCCGTAACGGTTGGATGTTAAAATTTATTAACATTGATTTGGTCGTTGCGTTTGACGGCGACAACGGGACTAAAGATATGATCAAGAAAGCTAAAGCTTCGGGGGTAGCTGTATATGAGAGCTGATGCGCTTGGCTTATTTTGGCAAGACATGCCAAAAATCAAAAAAGAAAAAGAAGATGAAAAGTATTTACCGCCCGAACCGACTTGGCGGCTTAATACGTTTTTACCTTACCTTAAGGAAGCTAGGCTTATGGCGCTGCCCATGCTTAGTGACCAAGAGCTTATCACAGCAGTTAACAACAAACACCCATTTGTATTCGATATTGAGTGTTATATAAATTATTTCTTAATTGCTTTTAAAGATACCGTTAGCGGCAAATACATCTACTTTGAACGTATTGGCACTGATTACGGCGACAGCGATTGGAACGACGACCCGCGAAAATTAATGTGGCTTATGCACTGTGGTCTTGTTGTAGGTTTTAACTCAATAGGGTACGATATGCCAATAGCAATCATGGCTATGGCTGGTAAAAGCATTGAGCAAATGAAAGCAGCTACCAATATGATCATCGGTGAAGGCTATAAACCTTGGCAAGTATTGCGCAAGCTTAAGCTTAAAAATATAAACAATGACCACATTGATATAATGGAAGTTGCTCCGCTTGCTGGTTCGCTTAAGATTTACGGTGGTCGCGCTGGTACTGCTAAAATGCAAGACTTACCAATCCACCCCGAAGTAGAGTTGACACCTGATCAAATTAGTGTTACGCGCTTTTACTGCTTCAATGACTTAGACACTACGCATGACCTTTACAGGGAATTAAAAAAGGACATTAAGCTTCGCGAAGATATGTCGCATGAATATGGTGTCGACTTGCGTAGTAAATCGGATGCGCAGATCGCAGAAGCTGTAATTGCGCACGAGCTTGAAAAAATGCTCGGGCACAAACCAAGCAAGCCTGTAATTGAGCCTGGCACAGCGTATCGCTACCGTATACCGGATTGGATGAACTTTCAAACACCATTAATGAACAGTGTGCTTGACATACTACGTGAAACGATATTTGTGGTCAGCGAAAAAGGTTCTGTTGGTATGCCTCCGCAGCTAGCAAATCTTAAGATTAATATCAACGAATCAACTTACACGATGGGCATTGGTGGCTTGCACAGTACAGAAAAGAAAACAACGCATTTTAGCGACGATCTGTACCAGCTGAGCGACCACGACGTAACGTCATACTACCCGTTCATAATACTGAATAACGATCTGTTTCCGCAACATTTAGGCTCAGCTTTCTTGCATGTGTTCCGCACCATTGTTGAACGCCGTTTGGCTGCCAAAAGTGCTGCTAAGGAATACGGTGATAAAGCTAAAGATGAAAGCGACCAGCAAAAGAAAGCAGAGTATGAACGTCTAGCTAAGGACAACAAGCGTACAGCGGACAGCCTTAAAATCGTTATCAACGGGACGTTTGGTAAATTGGGCTCAAAGTGGTCGTTGTTTTATTCACCCGACCTGTTAATTCAAACTACCATTACAGGTCAGCTTGCTTTGCTTATGATGATTGAAATGTTTGAGCTTAACGGAATACAGGTTGTAAGTGCGAACACCGACGGTATTGTTATTAAATGTCCTCGTACTAAAACCACCACACGCGACGCAATACTTGACGCATGGCAAAAGCAAACTAACTTTGAGCTTGAAGCTAGTTATTACCGAGCGCTGTGTAGCAGGGACGTAAACAACTATTTTGCTGTGAAGGAAGGTGGTGGCGTTAAGGGTAAAGGCGCGTACAGTGATCCGGGCTTACGAAAGAACCCTGCGACCACTGTCTGTACAAAAGCGGTTTCTAAGTTCCTTGAGGACGGTACACCAGTTGAACGGTATATACGTGAGTGTAAAAACCTACTTGATTTCCTTACTGTTCGGAATGTGTCAGGCGGAGCGGTTGCGGTGACTTATCATGATCCAGGCGCTGAAGGTAAAGCTAAGCTTAAAGATATGGAGGTGCAGCTTGAAGCTGCGGGCTGGCGACGATACGAAGGTAATACATGGATCAAGCAAAGCTGGATTGACAATAACGAACCTTACGACCGAATGGCTACATCCATGCGTGTCGCTTACGGTCAGGCACGTTGGACACCAGTTCAGCAAGATTACTTGGGCAAGGCAATTCGTTGGTATTACGCCAAGCAACCTGAGAACACCCACTACCGAATAGTCTACGCTAAGAACGGTAACAAAGTTCCAAAAAGCGACGGTGCAAGACCGCTCATGGAACTCGCTGATAGTTTACCTGAAGACCTTGATTATGAGTGGTATACTAACGAAGCTCATTCAATACTTAAAGACATTGGATACCCAATTTAAAATATTTTATAAAAGGTGTTGACACATATCTAAATGTCATTAATAATACCCCTACATTAACAAGACACATCACGTAGGGGTATTTTATGACCACACTAGTACAAGTTATCCGCGCTCACGTTGTTCAAGCGAACGAAAACTACGCAAAGCTACGCGCTCGAGTAGCTGAGAAAGCTGCAACCGCTAACAACGGTAAAGAGCCTACAATTGATTGCTACGGTAGGCTTCACGCACCTTGCGACGGTTACTTCTGGGAAGACACAACTTACCAAGGTGGCGCATATTTACCATTCAGCGAAGAGTTCTACGAGCAACTTGAGCTAATGACAGGGCGTGTTCGTACTGCTAATTCCCGTAGATTTGCGTATAGTGTGCGTCTTAAATCTACCACTAAGGAAATTGAAGAACTTAGCGCTTGCATTGGGAACTATGGTGTTGTTGAACGTGGTCGAATTTGGGACGATGGTGAAAGCAGTTACGCCTACATTAAAACCAACCAGAAGTCGCTTTCTGACCTAATCCACACTTACGAGCAAGAACGGGCCGCTGCACGTGAAGCTGCTAGGGAAGCTGAACTTGCCAAACTTAAAGCGCTTAAGGGTACAGCGCCTGAAGGTCGCGTTGCTGTTAAAGGTAAGATTGTTATGATAAAGGACGTACAGGGACAGTCTTTTAGCTATTACGACAGCGGCATTACGACAAAGATGCTTGTCGAGCTTGGAAATAAGTCGACAGTGTGGGGTACATTACCTTCAAAAATCTATGACGCGGAAAAGGGTGATACCGTTGAATTCACAGCTACATTTGAACACGCTGAAGGCGACCATACTCACGCATTTTTCAAGCGCCCTAGTAAAACAAGCATTTTAGAGCGTGCTGAAACCGCGTAGTGCCAATTGTACGGTACGCTGTGCGCTTTTTACAGCGTAGCCCGTATAAGTGCTATACTTTAGGTTAAAACGCGCTGCATGTGCTGTTTACACAACCTTTTAAAGTGTAAAATTAACCTATATACTTGTATTAAAATTAACCACATTACTTAGGTGAAATTATGGCTCATTGTTACAATCGCAGAAGCGGCGACAAGCATCCTAATAGAGTTCTTATTATAGCTATGGCTCTCATTATGTGCATGACAGTCTTATTTAGCATGGAAACAGAAAGGGATTTTGAAGCTGAGTTAGCTTATTATTGTGATATGGTAGATACGTTTAAAGATTCGAAAGGTGAATATGGTTGGCCTGATTACAAGGGTACTTACGAAAGAGATTGCAAAAAGGGGCATTAAGCCCCTTTTAGCTAGTTACACTTCCCAAATACTTTCCATGTTTTCAACAGCTAATGTGTGCGCTTCCTGCAAGTCCTGAAGCGTAATATCTGTCATTACCCCCGTAGCGGTATCAGCAAGCGACCAACGAACGTCAGTACGACCTGCACGCTCAGCTGCACTAATAGCGTTAGACATTCTTGTAATACTTTGTTCGTCTGCGTCAAACTTAAAACCGTTAGTTGTGGTCACAACGGCTGTATCTAGTTTGTATTGACGTTCGCCTTTAAAGCTCGCGCGTTGCTGTTCCTGTGCAATAGCGTCATGGTCTTCTTTTTTCATCCACTTAACACTAATTAAGCTTTTCTCGTCCAACTCTAAAAGTTTTTCCCAAATGTCAATCTCTACCGTTTCCATTTTCGGTAGGTCTTCAAATACTGGTACGGTTTCAAATTTAGGATCTTTGTCAGTACCCAAGTTTACATCCTGTTCCCCGACTTGTACTTGCTCAGTTCCGCTTTGGACTTGGGCTGTACGTTTAAAACCCTCAAAAATGATGCCGTTATGGATTTTTTCACCTTCGGTGTATTGCCATTTGACCACACCTAAAGCAATCTGCTCAAATGTAATTCCTTCTTCTAAGAAGTCACTTTCATCTATAAATTTTAGCATTGCTGTTTCCTATTAGAAGTTAAATGATAAGGTGACGTTGTTCTCTGCTTCAACTCTGTAATTCCTCCCTGCCACGTATTGCCCTACCGCGACAAGTTTTATTATTCCATTCTTATTGGTACAGTCTGCGCCTACTATTGTAGGAGTGATGCCCGTTGCTATTGCCGTTCCATTGGTTAGGTCTATAACTTTAAAAGTGCCAGTGACACTTAACCCTGTCGGAGCTGTATAACTTTGAAGTGGGAATTCAACATGAACTTCACCCGCATAACGAGCCACTCCTAACCTGCTTTTCCCCTGAGGAATGTTAAACTCATTGAAGTTAGTGTTGCCGCTGTGAAACACCTCTCCTTCATAAATCCAAGTTGTTTGATTAGACCTACGCAGACGGTGAACACTACCTCCTCCGTTATTGAATGCTAATATTTGGTCGTTAGCCCTACCTAAGTAAAGAAGGGTATAAAAAGTCCCTGAGGGTAAACCTGTTGGTAAATTAGAGGCGGTTGCGGTTACTGCGCAAAATCCCCCAAAAGTTAAAGGAATTTCATTCCAGTCCTCAAACTGAGGGGCGTTTCCTCCGATTCCATAATCCAAAGGATTGACAGAGTTTCCGCTATTATAGTCGTACACCCATTGACCAGCATCACTCTCAGAAAAAGTTCTATGAGCCTTTTTACCAGTGACATCGACAACAGTTTGAAGTTTTGACCTTATGTCATAGGTTTGTACTTGGCAATAAGCAAAGGAAGAAAATCCTTCAGGTCTTGTACCTGAAGATGGCATGTTATTAATGAGTCTGTAAAACCCACAAGGTACAGTGACATCATCAAGGTCGTTGCTAGGGTATTCAGTTGCAACTTTATCTCCCAAACCAAAGTCACGGACTTTCATTATGTGGTTTTGGTCGGTATCTAAGCGAGAAGTTGTTACATCCATAGCAGCAGCGGTTCCCAACTGACTTTGTACTACAACATCATTAGGATCTACACCAGCAGAAGCTTTAATACGGCCATTATTATCACGTCGGGGTACGCTGTTGGCGCTTGGTGCAACGCTAACATCAGAAGCAAGCGCTTCATATGTTTGACGCAATGCGCGTAATTCCTCAACAGCTTCTTTAATAGCTGCTCGGTTAGGTGCTGCAATAGCAGGCTGAGCGCTTACGTTACCTTTGTCCCAATCAAAGAACAACTCGATTGTCTGGTTAACGGTATTAACAGTTTTTACTTCTACGTATTGGAAATTGCTAATTTGCAACATCGAATTCGTGATTATATTTGCAACGTCGTCGCCTGTATTAACGGTGACAATTTTGCTCCCGTTATTGACAGTTACGCTTGACGCTTTCCAAAATTGTGCCATAATTTAGCTCCACGTGTAATGAACACGTTAAGTTTACGACAACACATAAAGGATAGACAAGTTGTTATTTATATGGTAATCCAATTAAAAGTGCTGGTGATAGTCACCATACAGACAGTGCATAAGCTCGTGGCCTAAGTTTTTAGCGTAATCATCGTCAAGCTTAAGCTCACCAGACTTTTTAACGTGTAGGTCACAGCGGTTATCTTGATGTGAATAGACAGCTTGACCGTTTAAACCCTTTGCAGGGTTTGGAACGGCCTTGTTAAGCTTGTATTCATTTTTGTACGTATGCACATAAAGTTCTAGTTGCTGACCTTCACGGTTAAATTCCTCTGTGACGGACAAGCTGGATTGCATACCCGTACTTTGGCAACCCATAGTTAATAGTGTTGTGACCACAATAAACAATTTCTTCATAATTAACCCAATATATTTTCAAAAGTCTTAAGCGTGATTGATTGATTAGCACCGCTTAGAGGCATTGCGCCTATTGTGGCTGTATATGTATAACTGGTATTTGCAGTTCCCGTATCAACCAAGTCAGTGCTGAAGTTGTAAAAATCGCGCGTTGTGTACTCCCGTTCCGCCGGTTCGTACTCGATAACACGCGTAATATTTACCGCTTCAGTTCTGAGTGTAGTTGATCCCCTTTTAATTGTCAACGTCCTTGTGTAAACAGATGTTCCAACTGGGCCTGGCGCGTTTTGAGCTATTGTCGTACTTGAGCCGCTTGAGAAAACTGTGACTTGAACGTCCTTACCTGCGCTTTTATGGGTCAAGCTTGTGCTAGTTGTACCAGACGCAACCTTACTTTCAATGAAGCCGCCTTGGAAGAAGCTGTTCTTAATGTAACCAGTACCGTCTTTTTTAATAAAGAACAAAGCGTTTTCAGCTGTTACAGACCCTCTTCCTATCCAAACTGAATAAGGACTTGTGCTGGCAGGGCCATATAAAAATACTCGCGCGTTGCTTGAATTTGCCGGGCCAGTTTTAATGTAACCGTCACCTGTAAGTTCTATAGTGTCCAACGTGCCGTTAGCTGCGGTTAAGTTACCTTCAAATGTCCCCGTAGCAGCGCGTAGCTCACCTGTAAACGTACCACCAGCAGCAAGAAGCGTCCCTTTAAATGTGCCACCGGCGGCTGTTAGGTTGCCTGTAAATGTGCCACTAGCGCCATTAAGGTGGCCATCAAATGTTAGCTCTTTTAGAGTATTGCTCCATTGTAAGCCCACTTGCCCATTATCCGGATTAATAAAGCGAACCTTGCTAGCCAGGAGGTCGATTGTTGATGTAGCAGAACCTCCATTAATACTAATACCAGTAACGCGACCGTTACTATCCACACCCAAGAACGCACGCCCTATCAGTTCATCAAGTTCAGAGTTATATTGTGCGTTAAGTGTTAACTGTGCGCTTGCGAACTGTTCATTATCTTCAACACGTGAAGTAAGCGAGCTTATTGAGCTAGTGTTACCGTTAGCTTGGTTTTTAGCTTGCTGAGCGAGCGTGTTAGTTGCACTTAAACCTGTCGTGCTATTATTGACCTTAGCGGTTAACTGGTTAACAGAAGAAGTGTTACCACTTGCTTCGCTCTTAGCTTGCTGCGCAAGTGTTGCGGTCGCGCTTAGACCTGTATCAGGGTCATTAATTTCACTTTGTATGTTAGTGATTGCCGTGTGGTTATTATTTGAGTTTGTCTTCGCTTGCTGTGCTATGGTTGCAGTCGCGCTCAAACCCGTTGAAGGATTGTCTACTTTCGCTTGTAATTCGTTTACAGCTGATGTATTACCGCTCGCTTCATTTTTGGCGCTTTGCGCTAAGCTGTTAGCCGCTGTGACACCTTGTTCAGTATTTGTAACCCTGTTAGTTAAACTATTTAAAGCTGATGTATTACCACTTGCTTCAGTCTTAGCGCTTTGCGCCAGTTGACTTGCAGCAGTAACGTCCCCGCTTAAACTGCTAACATCGTTTTCAATTGTTGTTATGGAACTACTGTTACCATCAGACTGACTCTTGGCTTGCTGAGCTAACGTGAAAGCAGCGCTTAAACCTGTATTCGCATTATCCACTTTGGCTGTAACACTGGACACAGCTTGTGCGTTATTTTCTGCGTCAAGCTCAACTTTGTCCAGCCTTGTAAGTGAAGCAGCAAGTTCATCTTCAAGCTTGCTAACATCTAAAGCGGTTTGGCTTATTGCTGCCGTGTTACCTTCAATATCACTTTTGACTTGTATAATCTGCTGGGCATTAGAAACAATGCTTTGCCCGTTACGTATAACAACAGCTTCCAGCTCGGTTATGCTTTGCGCCAACGCACCTTGCGGCGACACATCGGTTTTAAGTTGTGAAATAGCGTCAGCAAAGTTAGCATTACGAAGTAACTCTTTAGCTTTTTCGCTGGTGAAATCAATTTCACCAAACAAGGTACTGAAGTCCGTTTCTTCACGCTCGTCCCACTCCGTAAGCAAATCAAAAGTTCTGCTTGTAACTGTACCTTCTATTGTGTCTATTTCGCTCTTAACAGCCGTAAACTCAGCTTCGTTATCTTGTTGGTTCTGCGAAACGGTAGACGCTAATGTGGTCACTCTTCCATCTAGTGCGTTAATTTCAACACCAGCTTGATTCGCTTTGGCCACAGTACCGTTACTGATTATTTCGTTCCGCGTAGCTTCCAAATCTATAATGCTGTCTAGGCCATTTACAGTAGTTTCAACATTACTAAATGTTACAGTGTTAGCTTCATAATCAGTAACGTTTACCTTTTGAGTTATAGATGCGCTGTTAGCGTTAATATCTAACTCAGCTTTAGTAACACGAGCAGTGATATTTTCAAGCTCTAGTGTTGCTGCGTCGGGTTTACCTATTACAATAGATTTAACTGTGAATGTGTCATCGGTCGTTTCACCAAGAACTATGCGAACACCTGTTATAGTGCCGTTGTAGCGACTAATACCTCTGAAATCGACAGTTCGGACAATTTCTCCGCCTTGGGGTATGTCCTCAATAATACCCGCAAAAGTTTCGGTTGTATTATCTGAACGGGTAATAATAGCGTCACCCTTCCAACCTGTACCACCAGTACGCTCTATTGTAATTCTGAAAGCGTTGTTATCGCTTGCTTCATAATTTAAAGATGTATTTTCAATATCCCCTGTAAGCAAAGATATTTGATTAGGTGTTGCAGTTAGTGTTCCGTTAACTGCAACCCAACCCTGAGCGTTATCAAAAAAGTTAAACGAGTAAGCAGGCTCTAGTGCTGCAATGGATTCGGAAACAATGCTTGTCGCTATTGCGTTAATTTGTCCAGGCACAAGTGCTAGTTCTGCGCTCAATACTTTAAGTTCGTCATCAAGTAAACCAATGCTTTCAACATTAGCAGTTATACGTGCATTTGCACCGTCTACCTGTAACTGAGCTTGGTTAAACAATTCATCTGCGTACTTGTAGGCGCGTACAGTAACAACACCATTACTAGGATCTACTTCAACAGCCGCATCTATTAAACGTCTATCCTCTTCAACACGCTGCCTTAGAACCTCACGGCTTGCTGTGGTTTGCGCCAAAGCGGTAAGAAGCTCAAGCTCGCTTTGTTCAGAGTCATAGTCGTTCATGTTAACGCGGAAGGTAAAATCATCTAGATCAGTTTCTATACGGTCGACATTAAGTTTAATTTCATCCGCGTCTAGCTCAATATTGTCAATTTTTTCACTTAACACAACATCTTGAGCTAATAAGTCGCTAGTGACCACACCTAAATTATCAATAGCGTCTTGCGCGTTGTCGATACGCTGCTTTACAGGGTCTAGGAACGGGTCTAGCAGGCCAGACTCTTGGGTTGTTTTAGTAACCTTAGCAAACCAGCCGGACTCACCGTATGCGTTAACAGTACGAGCGTACAAGCGATAGTCGGTGTCAGGTAATAACCCTGTCGCTGTGTAGTTTGTGCCCCTAGCACGAGCCTGTGGTGTGTGCTCAGTGTCGCTAGCTAAAGCAATGTCGAATTCAAACTGCGTACCCAAAGGGATAAACCCGCTGTTAAATGTAGGCTCAGCTTCAATTGACCAGTTGCTCGGGGTTAAAATAATGTCGCTAGGTATAACCGGAGCGTCTAAGTACATATCATATACAGCAGGAGGTGACAACGTGTTAAGCGTACTCTTAGCGAAAACGCTAACAAGGTAATTCCCAGCGTCTAATAGTGGGATTACAAAGCTAGCTGACAGCGTATTAGCGTCTAGAACAGTATCTTCACCGCTAGTAATAAGCACACGGAAACCACGCACAAAAGCATCAGCTTCATGATTCCATGTGAGCGTACCCGTATTAGCTAAAGTTGGGTCAGGTTTAAAGACAAGGTTTTCGGGCGCGTCTATATTGGTAGGATCGCCTAAATAAGTTCCACCAATGCGCTCCTGATAGGTTTTACTTTGCCATGGGTAAATTGTATTGTTATGAAGTATACCCGTAATATCTATTAAGCCGTCTTCGCGATAACCAACCTTTGAAATTCTGTACTCGCGTGCAGTCCAGCCGCGTATTTCGTCCTCAATGCTAAATACGTCACCTACGTCAAGCTCAGCAGCTTCCAACGTACCTGTAAACTGAATCTGCTCACCGTTGCGGCTAGCTTTTACCGCTACTTCAGCAAGCTGTAACGCTTCGGCAGTATATACACAATGCTCAACGGTAATTGTATGTTCCAGCTTAAGGAAGTTGTCAGCTTCAAGCCATTCTTGGTATAACGGGTCGTCATTAGCGGGGTAAAACACCTCATCAAATTCGTACTTATTGAGCTTGTTAGGAAAGCGCACTATAACTCGGTTATAAAAATCGGAAGTGTCAGGTTGAGTGCGTGTAATATTAGTAACCGTGTTATTCCTGTTAAAATGGAATATAGGTTGTGCAACGTCCTCACTTGCAATTGCCAAGCGACCGTCAGGCTCAGGAAAATACCCACGGAACGATTCTGCCATTTCCTTAAGGTTAGCGAAAACCTCTTCGTCCGTGTCTATGATGGTATTGTTGGTAAACAGCTTAAACTTCTGAACAGTCGTAACAGTGCCAAGCTCAACCCATTGTTTAGTTTCTTCGTCAAAATACCCGCGACTTGTGGTCACAGTATTGCCGTCTTTCTCCGTGTCACAAAGGTTAGCGACTTGGGTAAAATACTCGTAATTGATATCTTCGTCTTTAAGTCCTACGGAGTAGATTTCGCTTTTAGCATAATCAACCATATGAACAGCAGGGTTTTCCGAATAGCCCACTGTGTCTGTACGCCAGTCGTAACAACGCTTACCGCGAATACGAGCAGTGATTTCAGGCTCACCCCGCCAAACACTTTGGTTCTTATCCTGTTCAAAACTAATAATTGCACAGCACAAGCCTTCGTATTTACTGGTATCTACGTTAAACTTGTTGAACAGGTCTGTACCTTCCATGGCCACATTATTATCTTCGCCGCCTAACCTGTAATCGATAGCAAACCATTTTTCACCGTTATCTTTCGCGTAGCGTTTGTCCGTACTAGGTATATCGTTGAAGTAAAATTCTTCAATTGCATCTACCTCACCATGGCAGAATACAACCAAATAGCTAAGAATGCCGTTCTTATTTCCGTTTTTAAGATTAATTGGTATACCTAGTATGTCGAACTTAAGAGCACCGTCTACGACATTTTTGTCTACTACTATGCCACCGACGATGCGCGTGCCGTATACAACGGGTATGGACTTGTTACTCCCAATACGCTGAAGTTTTAAGCCCTGCTTTTTAGGCATGTCGGGCTGCATCCAGCTCTTAAGAAGCTTACTTATCGGCTTTACTATTACCCCTAATAAGGATGTAAAAGGCTTTGTTATCTTACTAAGGAATCCCATTACTCACCGCCCCATACTTTATCTAATTCTAAGTCTTTCGCATTAATGAAGCTTGTCGTATTTGGGTAAAAACGAGCGAAGCTGTTTTGTGTGGTGCGTATGCCACGTATTGTTTTCAGATAGCTTATCCAGTTTGTAAGCTCAACAGATATGGAAGCATCCTTATTGCCGTCCGAGTCAGACCAAGAAGTAATGATGAAGCTCTTAGAAACTAGCTCGCCAATTACTTTATGTTCGTCGTCCAGAATTACCTCTTTAACTGTCACCTTGCGGTTCATTTGGTTTGCGTTACTAAAGAACGCCAACATTGTTGGGTCAGCGGCGGAAATTTCTATGGTGAAGCTGTCAATCTCTAGCTGTCTGCTATCAGTTTTAGACGGGATGTCAAGTAGTAACCCACTTGCAAGATAAGTGTTATGGTTATATACAATGTCGTGCGCAGCACTGGTAAGACGTGTTGTGCCTTGCACTAAATTAAAACTAAGCAAAGAGACGATAGGCATACCGTCTGCTATTGCTTGCTTTATTTCAGGTGTGTAATTTTTCATATCCAGCGTTCTACAAGGTCAAGTTCAATTTCCATTAAGTTATCACCACCTGCAACTGAATACCGTTGGGGTCTGCCCTGCAAATAAAAGCTGAATTTCATACCGTTAAAAATTAAAACTTCCGAGTTTGTTACGTTTGCAACTAAGTTCGGAGCAAACTCAATTTTATTTTCAACAATATCAGTCACTTGGTAAGCTTTATTATGCCCCATAAAAGTAAAAAAGTCACCTATCGTAATGTTTTCCGTTGACCCTAGAGCGACTTTGTATTGACCCGTCGTAGCTGCTTCTGATGTAAACTTGTTACCCGATTCACTTTCGCTGTAAATAGGCAACGACATTTGTATCGTGTCGTTACTGCGCTGTATCGCGCTTAAACGCGCTATAACGGGTTTAAACTCCATAGCGTCCATTAGGGTTGACCGTACCCTAAAGTCGTAAGCTTGCCCCGTTAGCTTGCGTTGTAGCGGTATTAACGAGCGCGTCCTACTGGTAACATAAGCTTGGCGGTCAACAAGCTCCGCTTCTGCTATATGAAATTGCTCAGGTAATGTGGCCATTAAAATGATTCTCCCATTCTACGCTTCGCATCCGATACAACCCTAACAATAAGATCCCTGTTAGCTAGTATCAGTTGCTCAGGTGATTCGTACAAACCCTGAACAGTTAAGTTAAGGTCAGTTTTTTCATATACAGTCTTTGTTCCACCGTCATTAGCAGCGTCTTGACCACGTATAGCGTCCATTGTTTGCTTGCGACCCATAACCTGTGCGGGCCCGCTCACCAGTTCAGGGCCAAACTCACCAACCAAGCCCACAGAGCCCGCTGGTATTTGTCCGCCTTGGTCATATGCACCACTAAAATTCGTACTCTGTATGGTACTTAAAACCCCCGCTGTGGCTGTTATTACCGAGCCTATGGCTGGTATATTAGCTGGGAACGGGAGCGCGGCTGCGTTAGCTATACCCGTTTGTATAGCCATTATAGATTCAGCAATTGAGAAAGCCTTGCTTACCGCGAACATTGCTTTGTATGTGTCGCTTTGTTCGTCACCGAATGTCTTAGCTAAACCAGCAAGACTACCAAATAAATCTGACGTAGCCCCTAGCGTATTTTGCATCTTAGCGTCTTCTAACGCCTTAATTCGCTCGTTACGTTCAGCAGTAAGCTTTTCTTCAAGTTCTGTACGCTGCTCTTCGGTGAGCTGCGTATTATTTAGAATAAGCTCTCTACGTGCTTCCCATTCTTCGTTAATACGCTCAAGCTCGTCTTCAAAGCTATCGCTTTCACCAAACTCACCAAGAGCTTCCTCCGCAAACTTTTCGTCCAAGCGCTGCTTAAGCTCTTGTTGCTGTTTGGAGCCTTCTTCCGTGTTGTCAAGAATTATTTTTAAGCGACGATCGTAACTTTCTTGGATTGCTTCTTCTTCAGTGCGCAAAGACTTAATTACACTTTCCAAGTCTTTATTAACCGCTACGGGTTCTTCTTCTCCGCTGTCACCGCTACCGCTAGACTTAAACCCCGCTGTTTTGTCACCCTCAGCGTTACGACGAGCTTCACGTTCCTTCTCGTAAGTTTCGCGTAATTTGTCAGCCGCGTTAATCTTTTCTTCGGTTGTTTTAATAACCGCGTCACGCTCTTTAAATAGATTGGTAAGTGCGTCACGTCTTTGCTGTGTTTGCTCATCAGCAGCAGCCTTGGCAGCTTTTAAACGACCCTCAGTGCTGTCCTTGAACTTCTGGTCGATACGTGCTAACTCTGCGTCTAGGTCAAAGGCGCTGTCGCTAAACGGGTCAATTGCTTCACCGATAGCTTTGCCGTATGCTTTAGCTTTGGTTACAAGCTTGTCAAACGATGCAATGAAGTATTCGACCGCGTATTCACCGTATATTTTACCGTACTGAGCAATAGAGCTTAACTCTACACCAATCAGCTTAACATACGTCTTAATATTGAGCGGGAGGTACTTGAACACATCGATAATATAATCAATAGCATCACTCCCATACTGCTTCCATTCGTCCGGCACTTGTGACCACAAATCAGTAATAAAACTAAGCGTGTCCGCTACACCCGCGCCCATAGACTCAAACTGCGTAGTCCATGCGTCAAAATAAGCGCCTAACTGTTCGCTTTTAATAAGGTCAGTTATTTCCTGTATAGCATCTGTGGCGAGACGCACACCGCTTTCAATTGTTGAACCAATTCCAGTGTTTGAAATGGTAAGGAACATTGCGTCCCAGCTATCACCGAGGTTTGATATTGCACCGTCGAGCGTTTTCATACGCTCAGACATTGCGCCAGCGAAGTTGTTTTCCCCTAACTTGATAAGGTACTCTTCAATTTCAGCAGCGTTCATTTTAACGGTTTCGGTTACACCTTTAAAAGTGAACTTAACCTCATCACCCTGTCTGCTTGAACGAATACCAAACTCTTTAAGACGCTCGAACTCACCCGTTGCAGCATCTGCAACAGCTTCAACCATTTGGTTCAGGTCTTTACCCATCGCAGACGCTGTATCACCATAACTTATCATGGCGCGTTGGCTAGGGGTTAAACCTAAGTTAACAAGCTTTGTGAATCCTTCAGTAGCTTGCTGAAGGTCGTAAGGGGTTTGAGTTGCGAAGTCTTGGATTGCTTCAAAAGCAATTGCCGCGTTTTCTGCACTACCTGTCGCTGTGATAAGCTGTGCATTAAGAACGTCAAATTCGCGTGTAACGTTAATGACCTTACTTAACGTACCAACAGCAGCAGCAGCCGCGGCAGCAGGGCCAGCGAAACGAGCGAACGTAGATATTAACCCGTTAGTGGCCTTTTCTGTTTTTACACCTTGATCGCCTAAGCCTTTAAGTCTTTTCTCGGCTAACGAAGCTTCTATGCTATTGACTCTAATACTTAAACGTGCTATGTCTTCAGCCATTGTCGTACACCTGTTTCCAGTAAATTCTATCTAATGTCTTTATTATGTTCACTTCCCAGTGAGCCAAGTTGACGCAAGCTAATTCAGACCAATTTTTTATTTCGGTAAATGTAAGCTGTTCAGAACCTCGAACTTCTACGTACCAGTCGACCAAATAACGCCAATCGGGGTCTAACTTCGGTTGATCTTTTAGCATTTGTGGCATCTTGCCAGTCTGCTTTTTTACCTGTAATAAGTGATCACGTAAAGGTGTTTTAGAGCCTTTCGGCGGAAGCGAAAGTTTAATTTCAGACTTCCACCATTCATAAAGCTGCGTAGCCTTTAGCTGAAAAAAGCTTTACGGTTCGCTGCAAATTTGTTAATTTCATCAGCAATCTGTGGCGCTTCACGTAGGAAGTTGACCACATTAGTTTCCGTACATTCTTGATCGAAAGTCCAATCTACGACCAAACTGGCAATCAGTTTGTATTGTAGGTCTTCAATTGCTTTGCGTCTTTCCTCATCGTCTTCCAAAGCAGCTAGCTCAACAGCTATCTTCTTAGACTCATTTTCCTTGGTTTTGAACTTGTCGCTGTCTACCCCAAGGACGCGAATCTTGTGTTCGCTTTCCTCGCCGTTGGGTAGAAATAACGGAAGTTCTTTACCTTCGTTAGCAAGCTGACGGGTGAAAAATTCTTGCATTATCTTATTCCTTATGGTGTGTTAGGTGTACGTTGAATTACAATGTTTGTTTTAGTTGAGCTAGCGTCAAGCATAGCTTGGAAAGGCATAGCTAACGTAATCGGGCCTTCACCTGTTACATCAGGTTGACCGCCCGTATATATGATACGCGGTATATTGTAAGTCTGCTGATTACCCTCAGTGTCGAACAAGTTAAGCACAAGCGAGCTTTCTTCTTCGTTAACAAACTTTTCAACAAGCGAACTATCTTCGAAAAACGCTGTCATGTTACCAGTTAGGTTTGAACGACCAATTGAAGGTGCAATTGAGTTTTTAGAACCAACTACGAAACGAGCTGCCACACTGTTTTGAAGCGTAAGCGTAATCTCGGTTACAACAGCCAGTGGATTTCCACCTTCTTCAAGTGAACCTGTAAAGGTGTCTAAAGGCTTAGTTGTGGTCGGCTCGACAGGTGTTATCGTACCAAGCGCACTAAGATCACTTGCTAATTCCTGCGACTGACCGAAAACCGTAAGCGTTCCCGTAATCATAGCGTTAGCGGTAATTGTAAGCTGAAGCTGAGTAAATTCACATCCGCGATAAATATAGTAAGGTTTTTGACTCGGGCTTAAGTCTTCAAACTTACGAATTAATGTAAAGGAATGACGTTCCACGCCTCCTTTGATTTCTTCAGGGTTGCCTGTCCAATCTGGTGAACAAAGAACTCCCTTAAACCATTCATCAAAAGTATCGTAACTAAGTTCGAAGTTTACGTCTCCGCCAACTTGGTTTGCACCTAAGCGAAAGTCAGCGATTTGACGATCAGAACGAATTTCGTTAGACTGTAAAGAATCCTTAGCCAATCCCAATGTTGTCCCCGTAATACGCATAGTTTGAAGCGTAGGGTTAGAAGGGGTATTACCTCGGACGGACTCTTCAACTGAATAGAGTGTATGTCTGCTACCGTCAGCCATGTTTAGCTCCTAAAAGTTCTTGAGTAATAATTAATTGATACGGATCGCCTAGCATACCCGTCAACATAGCGCAAAGGGCTCACAGAGGCGCTTGTAACTTTAGCACTTTCGCCCCCGAACTGCAAAGCTTTTCCTGCTGTGTAAAACGTGCATATTGTGTCGATTAAATCCAGCATATTTTTAGTGCCGTTGCCTCGTATTTCATTAACATCAATTTGCAATATGCCCGGATTGTTGTCTTCACCTTTCGAACCTAATGTGGCCACAGTAGTTTGCGCCGTTAGCACGCTTACCTTAACCCACAAATCGCCCTTCAAGTCAGAATCAAGTTCTGTGTTTGGAAATTCCACTTGAACAGGTAAAGCGAGCGCCCTTACGCTATCAAGCAATGCACGTTCAATTTTATAAAAAGCACTCATTTATTGAATTTCCTTACGTTATTAGCGACAATAGTTTCCCATCGTACGGTATTTACTCGCACCATGCCGTTCGGGGCTTTACCCGAATGCCCGTCATATTCAATTGGTATCGCGTAAGCTAAGTTATTAGAAAGGTATATAATGTCGTCTAGCTTTACACGCTTAAGAACTTCGTTAATACTGTTGTTTGTAGCTGCGCCCGTAGGCGCCCCTCTTTTTGTTGTTTCGGTGCTGTGCGATCCAATTGTTGCGAACCAGTTATTACGAAGGACACCCTTATCAACAGGTGTTTCAAGTACAATAGCAGAGAATAGGTCATAAGCACTCATACGAATAACCTTATTCATTTTATCTACCGTCTTAGCGGTAAAGAAAGCAACGTCCCAACCGAACCCCCGACTCATCGTGTTACATCCAAAATATAAAGTAAGACAACATTAGCGGGCTTGATGGTTTGCGCTTTACTTAAGGGATATTCGTTACCCTCAAAGACAAGTCGCTCCCCTTCTTTTATATTAGCTTCAGCTTTTAAGATCACTTGCTTGCGATTACCCCAACTAGCTTCTTGGCCCACCGAGGGAATAGGTAGTTGAAAGCTTTGGTCAGCTACTAAACCTTGAACAGGTCGTTCGGTAGCAGGTGAAACGCTCATGTCTTCGTTATATCCGCCAGGCGTTTTGACCACATAAGTCGTTCCAAATTCGTCAATGGTTTCGTTTATTTCTGGTAATAGTTCGTTATAGAAAGCATCGCTCGACATGATTAGTTCCTTATGACACGTGAACCAGAACTGCCTGTTAAGTACCCCTTAACAAAAGCGTCTGCTTTAGGATAAGAAGGGAACGAACCTTTTGCAGTAGGGTTAGCAAATTCTTTTTCAGTTGTGATAGGCCCTACCGTTACCTTTTTCTTTGTAAGTGCTGCCTCGCTGCTAGGGGTATCGCTCATTAAAGGGGATTTAGTGCTTTGCATTGCGTATTCGCAAATTGCCTTTTTCCAGTTTAAAGGAATACCGCGTTGCAACCGATAATATCGATCATATAATCTTGAACGTGGGAATTGCAAAGCTTGCGTAGGGTTCAGCAAAGTGCCGCTTAAGCGATTGCCCCACCGAACATCCGCATATTCGGTCGCATTCATTAACGCATTTTCTTTTGCTGTATCGTCCATTGCAGCCCAAGCGGTAAAGCCAGTTCTTACAAAGTAGCTGTCAGCAAAAGCAACGTCTATATAACTAGTGGCATCTGGAAGCCCTGTGCCGTCTTCTACTTTAAAAGTCATTGCTTTACTCTCTTATCAAACCTGTGTTACAGGTTAACATAAAAGTCAACCAAAAGCTTGAGAACATAAAAACCCCCTGTACGCAAGCGTAAGGGGGTTTATGACTTTAAAGCGGGTTATATGTTACAAAAACGCTTTTTGCGCTTAGGCTGTACCGTAAGCAGCGTAAACCGTATTATCCCCACTAACCCATTCCCCGCTACCGTTCCCTTCTTGGTAAACAGAGGATTTTGCAAATTGTACGTTTTTTATTTCGGCGTTGTTACCGTTACCACTCCGATCAATAACAATATTATTTTCGGCGGAGTAAATATCATTAAGTTGCAAATCTATTTTCGCAACACCATCAACCTCAATGTACAAAGATTCAAAAATTCCGTTTAAGTGCGGAACACCTGTTTCACCATTGTACTGACGACCAGCGCTGTTTATTAACGGCGATGAATTCCCAACAGCTACCTCGTGCAACAAAGACCCGTTACAAGTCTGAACTATACGTGACCCGTCGGAAACTGCAACATATTCCCTGATCGTGTTCCCGCCGATAAAACCACTATTGTCCCCATCAATATTTGAACTCACATCAGAAAGTCCAAACATACGTCCGTCAGCTAGCAAACCCCAACGACTGTGGCTAGTGTTGGTAAATTTATCAGCTATTAAATAAGAACCAGCTAAAGGGACTTGAGCTCTAACTTTCACCACCCACGGTTTTCCCTTAGTAAGAGAAATATTGCCAAACTCAAGGTGAGCAGGCCCTTCGGAACTGAACTCAGTAAATGTTCTTGTCGCAGGTGAGGGAACATGCTCTAATCCTGGAAAATCACCACTAAGGTTCTCCAAAATTCTTTCCCTGTTTAAACGTTGCGCTTTGTTATACAAAAAGGCACGCATATTAGCAGGCCAGCCTTTTGGGTATAAAGCCTTTCTTTTTATACGTGCCATTTTACGTCACCTTATAGGATGTCGTTAAGACTTTGTTTCATTAAAGCAGCTTCTTCGGGTGTAGCACCTTCGGTCAGCTTTTTGAACGCTTGCAATGTACCAACTTCCTTGGCGCGTTGTGCTTGCTGTGAACGCTGGAAAGCTTTAATCGCCAAGTGTGGCGGTATTTTCTGTTGTTCACGGGCAGCAACACGACGGAAGCCGTCTGCTTTTTCCTGCGCAACTTTGAAGCGTTGCTGTGCATCAGCAAGCGCCTGGCGTGCTTCAGCAAGTTCGACTTCAGCTTGTGCAGCTTCGCTCAAATGCTGTTCAACGTCGTCCTTTACTTCGTCATTGACCACATGTGGTTCCGTTGAAGTTTGCGCTGCCTCTTCCGTTGCTTCACGCGTTTCTGCTTCTGACGTTTCGCTCGCGGTTTCATCTGCTTCGCCTTGTTCGCTTTCGATAACAGGGTTAAAACGGTTGAACGTTTTAGACACTTTCGAAATATCAGCGCGGGTGACAGTTTCACCAGTAGTAGCTTTTAACACGTCCAAACGCGGTAAGCCGTCCTGTGTCCAATGTTCGTCGTTATCTTTGTCCAACGACGTAAGGGCATCAATAAGCTTTTGTGACATGATAATGTCTCCTAAATACTTGTAAGGGAGCCGAAGCCCCCTTACCAGTTTAATTAAAATTCACGAGTAATTAGACGCGCCATCTTAATTTGCTTACGCTCAGGATACACACGTAACCATGAGTCTTCGTTGGCAAGGTTGCCAGCGGTTGCAGCATTCGACGGGCCACCTTCATTAGGCGTGACAGCGAACTTGTAACCAGTAGGATGGATAGACCATTCAACACGGTTGTAAAGCACTTCTGAACCGCCACCGTTACCCGAATCAGGGAAACGCTTCGTTTCAGTTGGTACTTTAGGCGAACCAGAGCCAAAGCGGAACGCACCACGACCGAATAACCAAGTGTGGAACACACCAGCGTTATCAGTAGTAACACCGTCATCAACAATTACTTGGCGACCTAGGAAAGTCGGAATGTTAACTTCACCGCGTGCATCAGGAATGAACTCGATAAGGTTGTTTTTCTGCGCTCTTGCGTATACAATAGAGTGCATCATAACCATGCCAAGGTCTTCCATGCTGTCGCCCATAGTAACAGCAGCATCAATGAATGCTGGCGCACTAAAGTCGGTAACGCCTTTACTGTACGCTGTACTTGAAATGTCGTTAGTCATGTCGCCTTGGTGCGCGTTCCCAACTTTATCGTTCGCTGCATAAATACCATTAACGGTTGCAACAAAAGCAGCTTGCAAACGTCGAGTCCAGTAACCACCAACACGATTGGCAATAGAGTTCATCGGGTCAGCACCAGCAAGGTCAGACGCTAGGTCAGTTGAAGACCATGATTGGTTACGTGACAAGCGGGTTGCCACTTCTTTACCAGTCTTGGTTTTCTTCGGACGGCTGTTACTTGAACCGCCTGTGTAGCTATCGTCTTCGTCGTCACTTGAAATATTCTCTTCTTCATTCTGAAGATCTTGGAATGAAGGAATATTAAAAGTTAGACCGCCGCCAGCTAGCTTTTCGCTAAGCATTGGGTCAGCTACCATTGCACCAGACTGAATCAAGCGCGACTTTTCTTCCGTGATTTGTTGCACGTAACCAGTGAAAATTTCTGGCACAATTACGTCAGCGACTTGTGTAGTACCGTCGTCACCAGCAACCAGTGAACGAAGCGCTACTGAAAGAGCAGGCATAGCACCTGCGATTAATACCTTAGCCATTGTGTCCTCCTAAGGGATTGGCGTTTAAAAAATGAATATGGTTCATAATTTGCAGCAGCGAATCCCATGACCGCGGCTAAAACAAAAAAAGCAACTTCCACCATCACGGCTTCAGTTGCTTTAATATATAAAATGTGCTAAATGATTGGCAAATTTTATTTTAATTAATTTGGTCGTGCGCCACCGATACGCGTACCAGCCTGAGCCGCTAACTGTTCGGCTTTCTGGCGGTTTTCGCGAAGGATTTTACCTTGCTCGGTCATATTCCATGAGTCTTTAGCCCAAGGGTTATTACCGCCAATCACTTTGCCGCTTTTACCCATATTAGGAAGGTTCGATTGTGGCCACAAATAAGGTTTGTTTTGTTGCAGCTCCACAAGCCAAACTTCAGGAGTAATGCCTGGCGTTACGCCTGGAATTCCAGCTTTAGCAACCACATCGCCATTTTCGTTCTTTTCGAAAATGCTACGTGCCATAAATTGAATGTCTTCGATAGCTTCTGGAATAGCTTTAGATTTGTTTGCAAACTTACCAACAACATCGTTGATATCCCGATGGATTTCACGTGTCTTATATTCTTGCAATGACGTACTAAGCTCTTCAATCTTACCTTCGTACTCGTTAAGCTTACGGTTAAGCGGAGCTGTTTCTTGTTGCAAGCGCCCAGCAATTTGTTCATCAAGGTTGTCCGCACCTTTTGCCGCAGCTTCAAGTGCCGGTAAACGGTCTAGGTCTGCAAGTACATCGTCAATACTACGATCGCCAAGCTTACCAAGCATTGATTTCACTTGTCGATGATCGTTACGTTCTTTTTCAAGAGCACCTTGTAAGCGATTAATATCGTCTTGTGTCTTAAGACCCACGACACCCGTTAACATAGCTTTACCATCACGCTCACTATACAGAGAACGGAAACTTTCCGGTACAGAGTCAAGACTGTCATAACTGACGTTTAGCTGTACATCGTCATTACCAGCTACAACAGGAAGCGCTGCAAATATCGATGCTACGCGTAGTGATAAAAGTTGCTTTTTCATTTTTACTCCTATGAACCCATGTTCATGTTGATTGTAATTAAGCTTTTTCTGAAAGCTTTTTAAGTTCTTCGATTGTTAGTTCGTACCCATCACGAGTCACGAACTTATCAAGCGAAAGTTTACCTTGACGGAAAATTTCTGCTTTACCTACGCCTAAGTATTCATTCTGAAACTCAACAGGCTGGTTTCGCAACCACGTATCGAAATTCTGAGTAGCGGGTACTTGCCCGACCAACTCACGCTTTCTTTTACGAGCCCACGCATTGTACTTGGTTTTATACCCCCTAGGCAACTGGTCATATTCGGTGACTTTTCCAAGGTCGTTTTCGCTAGCGTACTCGTCTAGCAAACCTTTGTCAGTGCTACTATCAAAACCGCGCTTATTTAAGTTGTCAGGATTAATGTAAGGCACTAACAACGAACGACATCTAAAGTGTAAAGGTGGTTGTGGTGCTTCGCCCTGTTTAAATACCTTTCCGTCATTACCAGCGCATTCAAGCGTAGTACGCACGTCTAACGTGGCCACAAATAACACTTGATCAATTATATCGTCGTTTTCTGCGTACAAGTCAGCTTTGATTTGGTTGTTAATACCATTCGTCACAGTAAGGTATACTGACTCAGCGTCGCGGAACGCTTTACGAGCTTGACCATCCTTATAATTAAGGTCTTTTGTACCCATTACAGCGCGTGCCACTTCTGTTGGCGTTTGCCCAGCTACAATCGCAGCTTTAGCAGCGCGTGTAATGCGCTGAGCGTCGATATTTTGGTTGTAGCTTAACCATTCGCTAAGGGTACGCCCTTCAAACGGCTGTGCGCGTACTATGCGCTTTATATGGTCGACGCTTAAAGGCTGCAACCCTAACGCAACAGGAAAAGCACCCTCAATAATTGCCAAGGTTGCACCAGCCTCATAAGTACCCATAGCGATAAGTTCTTCAGGTACGTCCGCTTTAATCTCATCCCATGCTTCAGCACGTAAAGCATAAATATCCTTTTCAAGACGTTTAAATTCCTTCTGAGCTTCTTTGCTTGTAGGACTAAGCCCTTCCATGCCGTCTGCAAAATACATAAGGTATTTTCGCAATTCAGCTTCTGTTTCCGTCAAGGCGTTTATTGTACCGTTACGCAACGAAGCAGCATATCGCATCAAATAGGTCTGGTGACGTACCAAACCATCGAGAACTTTTTCGTTTGCTGTCGTAGGCGCACCAATACCACGCGCGAACATTTCATAAGCACTTTTAGCAGACTTGGTGAAAGCAGTTTCGGAAACTGGGTCGTTTAAGTCCGTCTCCCCGTTCCACATAGCGCCCAAGAACAGTTCTTTGTACTTTCTAAAGTCGTCGCTCAAAAAGTAACCCCGAAGTTCTTTTTTCGACATTTTTGTAGCTAAAGCTTCAAATTCATCGTATAATGGTTTAATTTGAGCCTTTCTAGCTACACTTCGCGCTTCAGCTAAAAGATCGTCAAGCCCGTCACTAGGAAAGAAACCTTTTCTAAGCCATGCATAGCCACCTACGTCAATATTCGCGTTTAAGGTGACTTTTGATATACCTGTGCGGTTTTTAAGTTTTACGGTACTTTCTAGAACGTGCGCGGCAATACCTTTACCTTGAAGTTCGGGCTCAAGCTCAAAATAAGCATGATATATAAAACCCATGTCTTTTTTAATTTGCCTACGTATGGTGACGCCCGGCCCTTCAATGTTTACAGCAGCGCCACGACTGTTAGCTTGTACAGTAACAGTCCATTCAACGTCGTCTATATACCCTTGACGCATAGCTTCTTGAATTTCAACTGGCGCCTTTGCATCAACACCATATTGGTCAGCTAATACAGCAGATATTTTTTCTATCATTGGTACGTAAACATCGTCAAGTACACCATCAAACCAATCAGGCAAAGCTGGTGTTCTCATATTCATGTTTATCTTAGGCACGAACAATGCTCCTAGGCTTACCACCTTCAACGTAAACAGCCTCAAAGCTTCTTGCGCCCATAGCGCGAAGTTCTTTAATTCTGCTGTCTATTTTAGCGTCCAACTTAGCTGTCGCTTGACGGGCTTTATCACCCGTCACTGTTTTAATCGTTGTTGTCATTATACTCTAGGCTCCTCACCTTGAATAAGCAGCATCTCTTCTTCATAGGTTTTATTAGTGAACCCTTGCTCAGCCATCCAAGCATGAATAGATTCTTCACTAATCGGTGCGCCCTGAACCTTAGCAGCAACAATTTGAGTAAGCGTTTGACCGTCACCGCTAGTACCAGCAAACTCAAGGTTTGGTTTGACCACAACCTTATTCGGGTCTTCGCCGATCCATACAGCTAAGTCACGCAAGACCTTTTCTAAACCAGCCGCGCCAGTTTCAGCTATTTGCGGCAAAGTAGCGGTTTGAGCTGCTACTCGTACCTTTAAAGCTTCGCCGCTTTCATTACCACCAGAAGCCATAAGTTTAGCAGTTTTCTTTTCAGCTTTTTCATAATCACTTTTAAGTGCTTCGCGTTGCTCACTTAATCCGCTACCATCCACGCCGATATACTTAGCGTCACCATTAGCTGGCACATCAATAGCAGCGCCAGCACCAGTACGAATCTCGTTCCCATCCTCATCTGTATCACCAACAAAGCCAATTCGAACTAACGTGTCCTGACCTTGCATAAACAAGTTCTGTCTGTAATCTGCTTCACCACGATAGATAGCTAACGCTAAACGCGCCAGACCGTCCAAAGGCGGCTTGTCAGGTGTACAAGACAAGTCTTTAGAATTAATAAATGTAAAAGGTATTGTCTCACTCGTTTGACCCTTTTGCGAAATAGGTTCAAACACAGCAGTCGAAAGCTCGCTGTTCGTATCATCCAGAATCGCATAACCATATACGCCAGGCTCAAGATTACCATCACCGTCAAAAGTTACAATACGACCTTCAGCGTTGATTTTAGCTAACACACGAACCTTATTCTTCCATTCCCACGAATAGGAATTTGTCATTACATAGTCGCTTTCATTGATCTCAATAAAACGAACGTCATGACTCTTATCTTCGTTTAAGGTGTCGTCCCAGTTAAATACAGAAAGCGCGTTATGCACAATAAGCTTAGGCAAAACCTGTCCGTTTCGCTCTTCTAAAGTACCGAGCAAACCTAAACGTCCTTCTGTTAATTGCATAGCATTAATACGACGTAAAAGCAATTGCAAATCTTCGCCGTCATTAGTGGCTACGTCCAGCAAACTTTCCATTCGCGGGGGCAGTTCAATGACCGCTGGTTTTCGGTGCATAACACCAACAGCGCTTTCTACAGCTTCAGCGTAAATATCAGGATAATACGAACGAATAAGATAAGCTTGATATGATTTTTGTCCTAAGCTTTCAGATGACTTGCCAAACCCGTCATTTATCATACCCGACGTAGCTGGTAAATATGTTGTCGTTTTGTCCTTAATAGCAGCCTCGCCATGAAAGCTATCTGCACCAAGTTCCCACATTTCGCTCATGGCTGTATAAAGTGGATGGGCGTTAGCCAAGAAAGTTTGATTCTTGTTTTGTGCTTCAATTGTCATTTTAAAAGTGTCCCGTAGTAGACGCGGCTTTAAACCTGTTACCGCAACTCAATATCACATAACGACTTTCGTCAGCTATATGATCTTCTGCGTCTGTATCAACGTCGTCCATATCAACTGTATCACGCGGCAAGCTCGGAACAGTTCGTATGAATTGGTCGCAATTCCTAAACACAAACAAGCCAGGCTCCTCACGTGGATAGCCATGCTCATTTGGGTGAGCGTTAGCGATAGCTATACGCATCATTTCCCATCCGCCTTTACGCGAGCCAGGCGACTTGTCCGCTCTGCTAAATACTACACCCTTACGAACCTTCCCGTCAACCCTGCGTTTCTTACCCATATCACGAGCAATACAAACACCGTTAACGTCGTCCCATATACTTCCATCAGCTGGGCCAGGCTTGCAACGACCATACAAACCCCACTGTAATTCCCGCCTTGTAATGCCTTCCGCTACTTTACCAGCAAGCATTCGTAAACCTTCGTTAGGGACACCGTTCCAACCGTACCACTCAGCAATTCTAAATAGGTCGCCTGGAACAGTTGAACGCCACTGACCTTTGTGGTCAAGGTAATCACTTCCGTCGCTTTCTGCCCACCAACCAACGCTGAAAGGTTTACTCGAGCCCCAGTCAAATGATCTAAATATACGCCACTCGTCCGGTATACGGAAACCTTCAAGCACATTAGTTTCCGATGACCACACATCGTCAAACATACCGCCAGAGGTAATGTCCCAATTACCCTCAAGCCATGCTTTGCGTTTGTTAGGGTCTGTAATTGATTCAAGCTCTAGTACATATTCAGGCGACAGGAATCTATTCTCCTTGTACGAACTAAATATGCGAACTTGGGTTTTGGTGATGTTTTCGCGTTTTTGTGTACGCGGGTTGAATACGTTTTTGGTATTGCGTACAACCACACCAGCGGGGGCAGGGTCAATGAAGCGCTGCTTTACCCAGTTATGGCCCACACCATAAGGGTTTGTCGTAGAAAAAACTACCAAAGGGAGTTCAGGTAATAACCCGTCAATAATATTACCTTCATTATCAAACGTGAGCAGCTCACGCGGAGTATGCTCCCTTGGTAGAAAGCTTGAACGGTTGCAGGACATAATCATATCGTACAAGTTCGAATTTGGTTGTTTGGTTAATTCGTTCCACCCAATATAAGGGAACTCTTGACCATGGTATTTCCAGTAATCGTCTTCGGTTTTCATTTGACGGAAAAGCAGCTCCTCACCTGTAGGCCAGACCCACTTATAATCGCCGCCACCTTTTAAAAACTTAGCACCGTCGTCGAACTGCTTAAACCAACGTTGTGATTTTACAATAAGGTCGTCTAAGTTTTTGTATTCTCGGTCAAATATAACTCCGCGCCAAAATGCACCGTACCCAATACCAACAAACCTTCTGAAAAACATAATCTGATTATCAGTCTTACCGCCACCACGCGTACCTTCCATTAATATGTGATTACACGGACAGCTGATCGCAAGTGTTTGCGAACCTTCTTGCGGCTCCCAAATAACTTCGACGTTGTCTTCCTTGGTTAAGGCTTTTTGCATGAGTTGTTATTACCTACACCCAATTTATTCTTAGCAATTCGTGTAAAAACGAGCATACTTGTTTCAGCGCCTATCCAGCCAAAAACACCAACAATAACACCACTCCAATAAACATCAATGTCCATTGCTTTACACGCAAGCATAGCAATTAGCCCCACAAACGCTGAAGACATAGCTTCAATGATTGCTCTTGTAACTTTTGGTTGTTCGTTTCTACTTATTGATTTAAGCAAATAGGATAACATGCCACCCGCCCCCGCGAAAATCGCGAAAAGTATAGTTTCAATTATTGTTATCTTGTTGTGCGGCATTACTGGTGTCCTCAGTTATAATTTTAATCGGTTTGGTTGTCTTTCCTGAAGTAGCGTGCTACACCGCCACCACAATACAAAGTAAAAACGCAAATAACAGGCCAGAAGACGTAATCACTAAAAGCAAATTCTAAAAAGTCAGTACGCGCATCAATTGACGTAATAACTTCAACCCCGTCTACCACTGTTACTTTCTTTGTGATTGCATGTATCCAAATTGCAGCACATACGTTAAGCCCCACAAAAAGCCATAAAAAGAGCGTCGCGGCTGCAATAACCCTTTGAACAATCTTAAATGGTTCAAGCAGCTTAAGGCGCTCTAAAGCGAATTTAATAACGGTTTGATTATCGGTAGCTTTTTCAGCTTCACTATAATACAAATCGTTTACAAAGCCACCAAACTTTACAGCAAGCCCTTTGTCTTTGTCCAGTATATTGTCCGTAGCTTTCTCACCCCACGTTAGCGGATTCCACCAACTCATAACATCACCCCGTTTTCTTGAAGTTTACGAATAAGCCAGTCACGAACATCAAAGCACGGACACTCTTTTATATACTCATCAGGCGTGATTTTTCCGTCGTTGTTTATGTCAGGACTGAAATCTCTATGACCACATACATTCGCATAAGGTATTCCATATTCAGAGTGCAGTTCACAAATTAAAGCATAAAGAGCGTGTTTCTGTGCTCGTGAATAATTGTCCTCTGCTTTTCCGTTTTCATTTAAACCACCAACAAGGCAAATTCCGACGTTGTCTTTGTTGTGCCCGTATACGTGAGCGCCCTGAACATTTATGGGTCTGCCTTCTTCAACGCTACCATCCGTACGAATAACAAAGTGATAACCTATGTCAGACCAGCCACGCTTCAAGTGCATCTTACGAATGTCTTCTGCGGTTAGATAGGTCTTAGGTTGCGACGCGCTGGAATGTACGGTAATTCTTTTAGGGATCATTCTACTACTCGCTTCTTAAGTTCGGTTTGTTGTGCTGATGCTGCTTGCTCCCACTGTTCAACAGTTCCAACAGCAGGGACAACCATAACACGATTTGAAACTTCAGAGTTTGTTTTCTCTTCTTTGTCAAGCTTGTAAATTTTAGCAAGTGCAGTAAGTGCAGCAACGCGTGAAGAATGTGCAGAGCCAGGCCCTTTGAAAAACGCTTCACGAAAAAGACCGGATACTATTCGTTGCTTGTCTGTTTCTTCGTCATGGGGTTTAAACCCATCAGGTAAATTTGAAAGGTCGTCTTTGTCGCGTGTGCTTAGGTGAACAGCGCGTGCAGCTTCTGCGTCTGCTATACCGCGCTTCACATAAGGTTCTTCCATCAGGATTTGTGCTTGCTCTAAAGCTATTTCATCCACATAACCTAAACGGACGCAAGCGGCGTATGAATTGTAATCGCGTAAGTATTCAGCGATAAATTTGTCGCGAAGCTCCTTATCGCTTTGACTATAAGAAACTTCGCCAGTGACAAACCTGTTAGGGTCGTAAGTCATGTTGGCTCCTACTATTGACGGGTAAACATAGGTAAATCTATATTATTTGTGAGCATACTAGCTCACACCCTACGAGATACGCAATAGAAAAGCCAAGTTTAATTAAAATGACAGGTTATTAATTGCACTTCTGCAATTAGGTGATACAGGTACTCCCACTCTAACCTCACGGCCAATAAGCTCGCTAGCATTACCCACACGCGCCATAGCTTCCCTTAGTTTTTCAGCGTCAAATTTGGTTCTCACACAGTCAGCACCTTGCAAAGTAAATGAGCCAGGCACAGTAGTAGCAACGCCTGTCAAGTTATCGAGTGGTGTTATTTCTAACCGTTCACGTAGTTTATCAATGTTTGCTTGCACCATTTCCATCTGACTTTCATTTAGAATTGTGCGCTTACCATCAATAAGCGAATTGAGGCGGATTCGTTTAAATTCAATTAAACCCATAAGCTTAAGCACACCAACAATACGCGCATCAATTTGAATGTCGGTGTTGTTATACACCCACACCAAATAGTCACGACCGCTCGGATCATCAAGTAGTTGTTTACCTGTCCAACCCTGTCGCTTACCAAAAGTCAACATTTCATCCATCTGTACAATATTACTCATTTCGTGTCTCCTATGTGACCACAATTAATGTTCGTTAAGTATACCGTATCCGCGCATTCAAACAAGATTACACGAACCGCGGCACAAATTACACATAAAGTAACCTTAAATGTTACTCGCTTTAAAGTATCATTTGATTTAACTTTTTAAAAATATTAACAAAAAAAATATAATAAAAACATATACTTATAATATATATATTTTTATTTATTTATATTAATTAGTATTCAAATAGCTATTTAGGCTAATACTCGTAACCAAGTAACCATATACACATATATCAATCAAAATAGTGGGTATATGTGCTTTTTTAGGTTACGAGGTTACTTTCGTTAATTTTTCCTTATAAAACAAAGTGTTACGAGGTTACGAGCTTGTGTTTTCCGAGGTTACGAGGTTACGAGCTTTTTCCTGTATCACCTGTTTGACTTTATTTACTATGTGATAGCGACCAGTCTGCCCGATACAAGTCTATGAACATTTCACGAGTGATTTCTTCGCAGCCTTGCTCAATATAAACTTGAGCTTCATTCTGCCAATCAATTAAAATGCTGTCGCTAGGGTCGTGCCGTAAGTAAACAGCTTCTATGTCTAGTCTCCATTTATCAAAACGTGGCGACCTTGGTACTTTTTGGCCAGGCACAGGTATGCCAACGTATTGCATCACTTTACCCTTGTAGAACTCGCTGTCTTCCCATATACGCATACGATCAACATCGGTTAACCCTTTGGTGAGCGATACCTTATGTATTTCCCCAATTTGCGGACAGTACACCACAGCGGTCTGAGCCATTCCTGAGCCTTGCTTCATATTTTTGTCTTGGCGCTTTTTGAGATAACCTAGTTCGTTAACTTCGCTTTCGCACAGGTTGTGCTGACGCTCAATAATATCTAGTACGACAGCATCGTAAGTTTCTTCGGGTTTAATACGCGTAAACAGCTCTTGCTTAAGCGTGCTGCGTCCGTGCTTGTATGCACCGTCAGCACGCTTTAAACAGAAACCCTCGTAACCGTGCTCAATTGCCCATACGTAAGCGTCTGTAATGTCCTGAGCGCTTTGCATAAGCGTTTGCTCGCACGCTAGCACCATGTTTAACCCTAATCGCTGTAATTCACCCACAGCGAACTTATAGAACTGCACGCGCTGCGAAAATGGTGCGTCCGGTTGACTTGGTACGTAACAGTCAAAAACATAGAACTGAAGCTGGCGTGCGTCTATATTACCGTCACCCCGTATACAGCTATCAATACGATTAAATGTCCAGCCATGTACGTACAGCTCACCTTCAAGATAGATACCGTTTTCTAAGCAATATTGTTCGATACGTTGAAAGTCAAGGCGCTGATATAGCTCGGAATTGTTAAGTGCTTTTAAGCTGCGACCCACCAGCCCGTCTTCAGGTGTGAATATTGCACGCACACCTTCAAGCTTAAGTGAACCGAACTGCTCAGTTTTAAGGTCTTCAGGCTTGCTGTTAACCGCTAACATAGGTTTAAATGTGGTCATTATCGATCCTCATAATATATGACCCTTACTTCGCCACAAAATTTGCTGTGAGTACGGTAGAACTCAATCTCAGCAACTTTGTCTAAGTTGTCATCGTTCGGGTCTAGGTTGTTTAAAGCTCTGTTAAAAGTTATTTCATCTTTAATGGCTAATAACTCTTCAAGCGTGAATGGCATTACTTTCCTCCAAAAACAAAAAAGGGCAGCCGAAGCCACCCCTTTATTATAAGTCAATTACTGAACCAGTCAAGTATTGAGTCCTAACGGTTTTCGCGACCGCCTATTCTGCCATAAACCCTTAATGCTTATGCTTATCCAGAACACCTCAATTATAAACGAGCCAAGGTTGAAATGTACACATAAGCTTATGATAAGAAACACAGCCCCGCTTAAGTTGACCACATTAAATATATCGCTTTGGCTGTCCCATTTACCATCAACCGTTTGATAGAACGCTAACACCACAAGTCCCATTCCAATTAACCCTATTAGATGCGCTAACATACTAATCATTGCGTGTCTCCTCAATGTAATGCAATAATCTTTGTTCGAACCAGTTAATGAAGTCTTCTTTAGTCATTTCAACGCGTGCGTTTACGTAACCGCTGCCACCAGTGTGTATCCAACCCATTGTTAAGAACCGCCATTGCTTACGGTTCTGCCTAAACATAACAACAGGGACTTGATTGTCAGCGCAAGCTTTTGTTACTTGTGCCCACCATTTATTGAGCAGCAAGTTTTCTTGACGTTTAATCTCCAACGCTAACCAAGGCAAGCCGTCAATATCGTAACCGCCCAAAGCGCTTTGATTTTGATTTCGGAAAAGCTGTATCGGCTCAACACCAGCAAGTTCACAAACATTATCAATGATAGGTTGTAAAAACTTGATAGCTTCGCGCTCACCAGCTTTACCTTTGTTTAAGACGTGAATACCCATACTCACTCCTCAAGTTTGTAATCAAGAGCAGGAGCTTCAATTACTTCGTAGTCAATTACCCATGATAATAACTGGTGCTCACCTTTCTCAGGTGACATGCTATAACGGTAATGACGTGAAGGGTCATAAATAGTAACCTTACCACCACGAGTGTCAGCTAGTATTTGATGAAACATGCCTGGCGTGTTAAGTGAAGGCACAAGTAACATATAAATACGATTGAATAATAAGGTGTTTCGATCCTCAGTTCGTCGCACCTTAACACCATGCTGAGCTAAATATTCTTCAGGGGTTTTAAGGTAGTTGGTAAAGTCTTTATGAAATTCATCGACTACTTGTTCAGCGGGTAACGCTAACAGCATGGCGCAACATGTAGCGACACAAGCGTCATGACCTGTTTGGCTCAAATGTTTTATAGACATTTTTGTTTCCTTTTATTGACGGGTTTGCAATGGTACAGCCGCCCGTTATAAAAATCAATCGGGTTGCTGTACGCAATTTTAAGGGGGTTTTGTGGTTTAGGGTAAACAAGTGCATTACCCCACCAGCAAAAACGCGCTGTGTGCTGCTAGCGCGTTAATAAATACACGAACTCGCAAGCTAAAAGCAGCAGTAAGCAACCGCCACCAATAGCTAACGAATATGATATGTATGCTAACCAGAAGCGTACATTAGTTGACATATTTAGTTTCCTTACACCACTTAACATAAGTCGAGCGTGATACTTTCGCTTTGCTGCACGCTTCGTGAAAGCCCATACCTTGAAGGCGGTAATGGTGCGCAAGCTCACAACGTATTACAGCGCGTGTACGTTTAGTTTTGACCACAATACCTAGCGCTTCGCCTGCGCGATAGTACGTGCTGGCAGCAATGCCAATTTTTTCACAGGCTGCGACCACTTCACCACCAGCATCGACAATGCTTTTGACCTGTTCAATTTTTGTACGCCACTTCTCTAAGCGCAATCGACCAAAGCCAATAACAATTCGGTGCAAACGTTCGTCATAATTTGCATAGCGGTCGACAGTATCAAGCGACAGGTTGCAAGCTTTTGCAAGCTGTCGTTTTGTGGTCACTTTACCCTCAAGCGCGTACATGCGCTCAAGCTTTTGCTGATCGAGTTGAGTTGTACGCATCTAGAAAACCCTTCTTAAGAACATCACCAGTAAACACAAGGGTATATATCGCATCTTTACAATGAGCGAAAATTTGCCCGTGCTTGTTATCCAATTTCTCAATCGGCCCTGACATAATAAGTTTGCTTGAATTAGGTTTACCCCCACACATCGCACGCGTGCGCGTCGACAGTGTAGGGTCAACAATTGTCTTTTCAACTTTACTTTTCATGAGTGATACCTTTGTTAACGGGTGTAGGGGTAATTCGTGCAGCTAACGCTTGCTGGCGTGCTAACGCATCCCAGTCTATATCGCTGCCGTTATGATCGCTTTCTTCAGCTTCGCCGTATAGGTCATTGGCTTGTATGAAAGCTTTTGTGGTGTCTTCAAGGTGCTGCTTAAAAGCCGCACGCATTACAGACCACCATAGTTCAATTTCGGCTGCCTGGCTTTTGGTGCATTCAACACCGACCTGACGCTGACGTGCGCCGCTGCGATACATTGTGCTGATATTGGTAGCTTTCCAAACGGTGTTAATTAGCACTGACTTGGTTAGCTTGCAATCATAACGAAACCAGTATGTTGAAACCTTTTCGTCTTCGCTTATAAGGTCTTCAATGGCCACATTATGCTTAGCGCACAACGCCTCGATTCGGCGCTGTGCATTTGAAGCTTCATGCTTGTTGCTGCTTTCGCTTAAGGCTAATAGCTTCATCAAACGTAATTTTAGTTTTTCGTTCATCAATTTTTACCCGTTAATAACTAAGTCAAGTTCGTTGCGCATACTATACACTTCATGAAATGCGCGAACGGTGTCTATACTAACACCTTCGACAGCTTTTGCAACTATTGGCGCCATTTCTTTTTCAAATTGTGACGTAAGGGTTTCCATAATACGTCTGTAACACTCTTTTTGAATGTTTTCTGATAGCATAAGCTCAAGTTGCTTTACTGTGTCTTGCATATTGTTCATGCGTCCGTACCTCGTGATTCTACCCACATAATGAACATGTCGTAACTGTCAAAATCAGTCCCTTCGCTTTCGTTAAATATATCGACTGCATTTTCCAAAATACCTTGCCAGGCGCCATCAGGCGCGTCGTCGTGGTTATGCGCGTCCATAAAGTTAAGACAGTCTTCAATTTGACCGTCACGTATACGCCGCTTATTGTGTCTCATGCGTTCTCCCGTAAGTATTTTAACCATAAGTCAAAATAGAATGTTAACTGCTTTGAACGGTCATGTCTACCCTGATGGTGACGCACAAAGTCTTTTTTATTTTGCAGCTTATCAGCCATAAGCAAAATGTATGTGTCGCGTGTAGGTAAATGTGGCTTTACCTTCATGTGTACGTCAGTCGTTGTACTTACCCAATCATTTTCAGGTGTACACAGATAAGCATTAGCACAACGCGAATAACTAACAGCCAGTTCAACTACACGTGGCGGTAAATGCTCAACCAAAGGTTTCCACATTTCAGGTCTGTGTACGTCAGGCTGTATGATTGGGTGAATGCAAAAAGCAGCTTTTAGAATATCGCATTCATGCTCACGACAAGTGAACCACGTATAGCACAGCGTGTCGATAATAGCACACCCTTCGTAAATGTGGTTGATAAGGGGTACACGCGAACGCTCAGCACGCTTTTTACCATAAAAGTGTTCGATAGCTGCTAACGCTTCGAAATAGCAATTTTTATTCTGTGACATATTCAACACCTACTAGCTTGAAATAAGAAATACGTACGACCGCGACTGGGTTATCGTGGTCAACAATAGTTGTGAGCATAGTACAAAGACCTGTATCACCCTTATGTAAGTTGCGATACTTACGCGCCAGGCGTTTAACGGCTGCGTGCGGGTCTTTATTTGCAAGGTATGAAGCCAGGCACATTGTGACCAACATGTCGAGCGGGTTTGCGGTTTGCATAATTACCTCAAGTCAAAAAGGGGCCGAAGCCCCTTGCGTTATTTAACCAGCTTTGAAAGCTCTACCTGTAACTGAGCGTTGAACTCGGCCCAAAACTTGTTGACCAAACTGACCTTTTCGCTTTCGCCTACTTCACCGAAAACATCTTCACGTGCGTTAGCCATTTCAACAATCGTGCGAGCTGCGTCTTCCGCGCGAAGTTGCATTTGAGCTTTTAAAGTTTGTACGTCTTTCATTTAATTTCCTTGTTAAGGGTTTGAGCCATTCCCAAACCACAAAGCAAATATCACAGACGATGCGTCAAAGGTCAACGCTATTTGCTAAAAAACCTAACATAAATGTCGAAGTCATATCAGTAGCTTTGTTGATATGTACTTCGGTTGGTTTATAAGTGGCGGTATTAGTACACACTTCAGCCGCTTTTAATAAGTTACGATACGAGTTACTAGTGACCACAAATATTTCAGATTTAAGGTCGCGCTCGCGGTCGTATGCTTCGCTAGCTAATACGTCATTTAGATTGTTAAAATCGTAACCGTTTTCATCACATATGATAACAGGTTTACCAAGTAGCGCAACGCCAGGCACAGGTTCGCAGTAAATGCGCTGTAAGGTTGCGTACGACGCTTTAAACTCAACAGGCATACTACCAGCGTCAACAGTAACGATGTAGTCGCTGTGTACCGTAGGTGGGTTATTAAGGGGTATTGCACTTAGCACCTTACAAATACCAAGGTCACAGCGAATATACACACCATTAAAATTTTTCATATTATCACCTTATTGCAGATACAAAAAAGCCTGGCCGCTAAGCCAGGCTTTTGTTTAGTTTAAGAAATGATTAAGTAACCGTCGAAGTCTGCGTCACCTTTAGCAACTACCGTATGAACGAAGTTATGAGCTTCAGTTTCATCATACTCAAACATAGGGGTGACAACTGCTAAACCACCAGTAAGCGCGAAGCTTTCGATAGTTAGCTGCTCTTGAGCTTCGATTGCCTTTTCAAGCATAGCTTCAGTGTTGTTAAAAGAAAAAACAATGTCACCTTTAGCTAAGTTTTCAACAATTTTAATTGATACGTTCATATTTATCACCTTTTGGTTTTGTTAAGCACCATTGCCTAACTGATAAATACATTATACATCATACTTGACACACATCAACTAAATTCTATTAAAAGATACAAATTCCACATCCGTACGTGAAATTCTTCTTGGTACACGGTCTGCAAGCACTACCATGGCATCCCTACGAATAACTTCCATGGTTGCTTCTTGCTCAGGCATTAGCGATGTGCGCGTTATCATATCATGCCACCAGCTATAATCACCGCTATCATCGTTATGTGCTACTCTTACAGAAAAGAAGTATTTACGCTTAATCATAATTAATCCTTAGTTGTTAGTTCGCTTAATTGCGATTTAAGTTCTGCCACTATGTCTTCCGGCATGTCACCATAGTTAAGAAGCTGGTGGCACCCATCAATGACCCTTTGCATGTGGTCAATGTGCGCTTGCGCTTTGCGCTTTTCACACAGTGTACCACAGCAGAAGGTTTCACTCTTGGGGTCGGTTAGGTTAACCCTCATTTATTCTCCTTACATGTTGCGCCAAAACTTACTCGATTTCTTGTCAATAATTTTCGGTGCGAACTTCATAGTGTAGAATATGTAGCTGGCTCTGAACATCACTCTTGCTCCTTGCGTAGTTGTTCGATGTAATCTTGCAGGTCTGATACATCCACGAAGTGCGACTTGCCTTCCGCGTACGCTATTGAGGACTCAATACCTTCAATCTTCTTCTCTATGGCGAATTTGTTTATAGCTACTTTTAAAGGAAACTTGCATCTTTCGTATACTTCATTGGCGCTTTCCATGTTCGATGCGTTAATAATAAATTCAGCCCTTTCCTCTGCCAAAGCCTCCAACTCCCTCACACGCTCATTAGCCTTTGCTAGTTGTGCTGTTAGCGAGTCGATAATTTGTTGCTGGCTCACTGATGCTGTGTTGCTTACTGTTACGCCGTTACCCATGCTCTTTCTCCTTACGTGTTGCGTTACGATAGGGTTCAAGTTAATTTGCAGAATACCACAACGCACGGCAAAAGCTAGATTGGTAAAGCGAAAGTGGCTTGGTTGCATGACCACACTATGTTCCTCGCTAAGTGTGCGCTGTGCGTCAGCCAGCGCTATGCTTTGTAAGAAAGATAAGCTCATTCGCCACTCCAATAACCAAGACGCCTTTTGAACATACGTACACGCTTTAAACTTTGACGTTTAGTATCACGTATTTTCAACTCCTCCTTATAACGCTTTACGAACTTAGTTTGCCAGGCG